>Ga0206131_10000659_pt1 | contig 46697 bp, 60 predicted proteins | sample Helgoland_Spring_FD_148636 | JGI IMG/M metagenome (GOLD analysis project Ga0206131, IMG submission 148636) | Pelagic subsurface seawater microbial communities from Kabeltonne, Helgoland, North Sea - Helgoland_Spring_Bloom_20160517_1 | ecosystem: Environmental > Aquatic > Marine > Epipelagic ... | reverse complement strand
GATCACTCAGAAAAAGGCAGCCAAACAAGCTGAGAAAAAGCAAAAAGCTGAAGCCGTCGCATTAAAGAAAGCTGCAACTGCTGAGAAAAAGCGATTGATTTCTGAGAAAAATGCAGCTAAACAAGCTGAGAAAAAGCAAAAAGCTGAAGCTGCAACAGCTAAGAAAAAAGAGTCAATTTCCATAATTCAGTCATTATTCGTCTAAATCAAAAAAAGGTATGAAATTATTGGGATTTCATCGTAATTATCGGTTCGTAGAAGATAACGACAATCGTAACCCAATAGGTAAAAAAATAATTTTAAAAAACAAACCTCAAATTCCAGAAGGATATGGATTATATGAGGAGAGAAATTATTACTACCGTCGTTATAAAAACGAGACAGACCGTTCATTCAAATCCCGAGCTAAAAATAATTTCTTCCATAAAAAAAACCTAAAAGCTGTACCAATGTAAAATTAGGAACCTGTACTACTTTTGGTGATGTTTTAAAATCAAAAAAAAAATCAAAAAAAAAATGCACATAAATTGATTTTTTTTTTCTACCCTTATACAAAAAGTATAAACATTAAAATGACTTCTCTCAGCTTTCCTAAAAAAATCTCAAAAAGAGTTTCCTTTGCGCTAGATAGCGAGGAATTTCTTGCAAAACCAAAACCTGCATTAGTGGCAGTTTATATTAAAGGTTCTGAACAATTGATCTGCTCCATCAAAAATGCATCTGAAATTGAGGAGGAGGATATATTAGCCCTTCGAACTCTCAAGAGATCGTCGAATGGATGGAAACCGAATGAAAGAAACAAACCCACTATTGATGAAACATATCTCTCAGATGAGAATGACTTGGTTAATGCTATTTGTGTGCTTATACAAAATTCAATCAAATGTGACTTTTTATAAAAGAAAAATTAATATAGCTTGTACATAAATTTTTTTTTAAATTGATATAAAAAAAAAGAAAAACATTGAATATAAAAAAGAAAAACATTGAATATAAAAATATACAATGCTTCCAGCTCTTCTTGAATCAGGACTTACCCGGTTAGTATCTTCGGCACCTCCATCATTAACGGCTTTTTATAGGCAAAATGGGTCACCTGAAGATATTATCAAACTTGTTGGTTTATCAAATAAACGTTTTGGTTCAGTATGCGAAGAACTCGTAACAAATTTGGTGAATGGTAAAAAGATTCCTGATAGTAAAGGTCGGTCAGGTTGGGATATGGAATTTACAACTAATCCAACAACTCCCCCATCTAGATTTGAGATTAAATCTAGTCGTTATTGGCGTTCTGGGAAAAACCATTTCTTTAAGTGGCAACACGTTCTACCAGACCACGAATGGTCTCATCTTTTGTTGTGTGCTGTTGATTTTGATAGAATGAGATTGTTTGCATTAAGCAAACCTCAATTTATGCAACTTATAGCAGATGGTAAGATTACTCAGCAAGGTGGTGCAAGTGGTCAGGGATGTTGGTTTGAGTTAAAGAAAGTAATTGATGTTGCAACAGAATTGACAACGGATGTGGATCACGGGAATGGGCAAAAAAGTGAGTACTGGCTCGGTCTATCAGATTTTGTAACGGCTAATCCTGCTTCTCACGAACCGGTTTCACAAAAAGACATTGCAACAGCTATAGAACTTGGTACCATAGCAAGAAAAAAATAAATTGATTTCAAAAATATTCTTATAATTTTCAGTATAAATCAAAAGAATAAAATAACAAACAATTTTATAAAAATATGTCTACTAATTCATCAACTATCCAAGAGCAAATCAGTCGCCCTGTTCGCCAATGGAAACCAAATACTCCTCAAAGAAAACCCAATACGAAGCCAAAGCGCAAAGATTTCTCAACTGTCAACAGTAATCCCGAAACCGGTGTCAGTCTTTGTGTTCCATTTGCCTTCAAAAATGTTGGACCAAAACGAGTGTTTGCCATTTTCAAAAAGCCGACAATTGTTAATACAACAACTGGTGAAATTCACGAAAATGTTTCGCTCGGATTCATTGAGAGAATTGATATCAAAATTCGCAAAGATGGTAATAAATGCATCTTCATTCATTTTGCACCAGGTCGCTGGAACGACGCAAACAGTGAGATTTTGGAAGCGATGAAATCTGGTAAATCTTTGAAAGTGATGACGGATGATAAAGGTCATTTCTGGAAAACAATCATTTCAAAGTCGCAACGACCGGCTGACTACTTTGAAGATGAGGAAGAATCCGTGGAAGATGATTCAAAAAAAGAATCTGAAAAATCGCTGTCTTACGATCGGGAAAACACCGATGGTCAAGCGGTTGAACAAAACGACAATTTTGCTTAAATAATAAAACTCTGTGAGGATAAACACAGCCAAAAAAAAGCAACAATCCTATTGGCGTCAATGGTAACGCATCAGCCTCTTAAGCTGAAGTCACGAGTTCAATTCTCGTATAGGATACCCAATATTGGGTGAAATCTCAGTTAGCTCAGTTGTTAGAGCATCGGTCTTATGAGCCGAAGGTCACGGGTTCAACCCCCGTACCGATAATTTTTTTATAATAAATTGATTGTATTTATAATGAATTATATTACTGTATAAAATACAGCAATGTTATCAACTTGGCAACTTTCTTGGAATGAAAAATCTTATAAAGCCACCGAACGAATGTTAGCTGCGGCAGCATCGGAAGAGGGTAAACATATGGTCCAATCGTGGGGTAATTCATCTGTGAAAAATATTAATAAAATTAAAAGTGGTGATACTGTTTATATTTCTTGTAATAAAAAATGCATTGGTAAGGCAATTATTGTTCAACCATTCAAACAAACAGCAGAAATCACAACCGATAAATTTGCAATAATTCAACCTAACCGCCAAAAAAGACTTGGTAATAAATGGTCTTGTCATCTGAGAATAACTGAAATATATTTTGAAGATTATCAAAAAGAACTTCGTGGTAATCAAAATACATTTTGCAACCCTAAAAAAGCATTTTGGAAGAATACATAGTTGTATATATTTAAATATAATTACTTGTATTTACTTAAATGCAAAAATTAGTAAATAAAAAAAAACCTCTAACGGATAAAAAATGGTTAGAATTAGTAGATCGTCGTTTTGGTATGGATTTTCATTATAATTGGCATCCGATTGATCAACAATTTCGCAGTTATTATAAAACTGATTTTTCTCTTGAAAATAATACAATAATAATTTTTTTTAAAAATTCAAGAACATCTTTACATTTGGGTAATTCTGAATTTCTGGGTGACGAACCAATGTTTCCACCAACATTATTGAAAAATGCATATCACATTAGATATCGTTGCACATTGACGCAACAAATACTTTATGGGGCAAAAATCATTGAAACGGATCTTCCATTAGATGCTTTTCAAATACCGCGTAATGGAACATATATATCGCTATTAAAAGCTCTTAGAAGAGAATAATAAATTGATTTTTGAATTCTTTTTATTCTTTTTTTTAAAAAAATAAAAATCAAACAATGTCAAAAAAATCTGTTATTACTGTTACATTTGGAGATTCTGGAGAGAATCACGTTGGAAATCAAATGATTGGCGAAAAAGTTCAAGAAGGTCAAGGTTTTACACTTGAAGATTTTCAAAAAGCAAAGGAAATTGTTGAAACTATCAATCCCGAAGCAATTGTCACTATTCATAATTTGAAAGAATTATTGATAGATAATATTGGAGAGAAAAATACAACGGAAACAATAACAATTGGTATGTTGGATTATCTCCCCGATGCCGCATTAATTATTATTGAAAATATTCTTTCTCAAGAATTGGCAAATAGTATTGAAACGGAATTGAATACACTCACTTGGGATACAAAATATTGGGATACACGACGACAAAAGGTGTTGAATAAACGAGCGCGAAGTAATTTATGTTTTGATGAAAATGATCAAGAACCTGATTATGAAAATGGAAAAGGGCGAATTGTATCATTTGGTAGACTTCCAAATTTAGAAAAGATAAAAACTTCACTTGGAAAAATATTTGGTGAAAAAGGTCAACATTTAATTGGTGAGGGAAATCGTTATCCTGATAGAACAAAAAATGGTATTGGTTTTCATGGAGATGCAGAGAGATTAAAAGTTGTTGCTTTGCGTTTAAATGAAGCTGATGAAAATGGAGACAGAGGTACAATGCCAATTTGTTGGCAATGGTTTCACCGATCAAAACCAATCGGTAAAAAGTTTACTTTAGATATACCACACGGGACAATATATGCGATGAGTGAATATACAACAGGTTTTAATTGGAGAAAAAGTAGTTTGTATACCTTGAGGCACGCCGCTGGTGGTAAAAAATATACCGATCTTAAAAAAAAATAATGTAAAATAATGTAAAATAATGTAAAATAATGTAAAATAATGTAAAATAATGTAAAATAATGTAAAATAATTATTTTTTTCACTAGTATATATATATGCCAAAGACGAAATCAAGTGGAAGAAAAAAAAAAAATAGAAGTAGGAAAAAAAAAGGAAAATTAGATGTTGTAAAATTGATAAATGTACTAGAAAAGGCTTTATCTAATGTAAGAGAAGGTGAATCTATTTATAAAGAATCTAACGGAAAAGAATTAATAAATAAATTATATAATGATTTGGCGAAACTTACAAAGTCAAAAGGAAGTAAAAATAAATCAATTAAAAAATTAAGAATTATTTGCCAAAAAATGTATAATATAGTAAGTTCTTCTATTCATCCGAATTTATTACAAAATTTAAATATTTTTGAAACAAAAAAATATACACAAGGTCCATCATTTGAAATTTTAAAAGGTGGTGTGTATATACCGGGTCTTTCTGAAGCAGCAGCGGCGTTTGTAGTTAAACAAACAACGATAGCTGTTGCTACCGCTGCCACATATGTTATAGGGAAAGCTGCAATGGCGTATTATGTTCAATATGAAGCAACTGAAAATATAAAAAAACAAACGAAAGACGCAACGGATAAAGCAAAGCGAGGCGTTGAAGAACAATTGAGGAAAGCTGGTTTTGACGATGAGGAGATCACGAGGTATTCAACGGAAATCCGCGATCGTTTAGATTTACCCGAAGCGATGAGGGAAGTTGAATGTCAAAATAATGGTGGTACAATGAGACAAGATGGTATGAGAAGAAGATGTTTGTGCGATCCGAAAAAGTTGACAGAAGGTACGAATTGTCATTCTATTGTAACTGACTTAATGCAAGATTCTTACAATCACGAGGCACGAACAAGCAAATTCAGAAATTATGGACCGCCTGTGCCGGATAGAATAAAATCGCAGTTATTTTTAGAAGAGGCTGAAAGAAAATTAAGAGCACGTGCCCTTCCATCGGGTGTGTCTTCCGCAAATGCAATACCAAAAGGAGAAATTGTAATTAAGGGGCATAAATTTTCAGCAAGAGATCTTGTAGAGTTGGATAATGCTGTCCAATCCTCTGGAGAGTCTGTAAATTTACCCAATCGCATTAAGGATAAACTGATAGATAATATCAGATCAACACAAGTTAGCAATTTAGAAGATGTATTTATTGAAATTGGACTCGGTGACAGTTTATTATTAACTCCAACCGTTATTATGAGAATGCTTAATAATTTTGAAATTACTATAAGAAAAATTTCTACTGAAATTGCAGCCGAGGCTATGGGTGATATTGGACAAAGAATTGAAAGAGTAACAGATGTTGGAACTGGTGGAACAACATATGGTTGGTTAACATTTTTTACTGGTCCGAAAAAAAAAAGGACGAAAAAAATGGTAGCGTCGTGGAAAAGACAAAAGGCTAGTATTAACCAAGATATAAAAATAAGAAAGGATATGATACGATTAATCTATAATGATTTGGTTAGAGCTTTTGAAGATATAATAGCAACATTTGATTCTGCGAGTGAAGACGTTCAAAAGTTATGGGACGATGCTCAGTGGGGTGTGTTGACATTGGGTGCCACGGTACTTGCCAAAGAGGCTGTTATTATCGCAATATTTAATGAAATGAATAATCTTAGATTGGGACAGAATGAAGGTGCAGCGAATCCGCAAATGTTGGAACTTATGGATGGTTTGGGTAAAAAAAAAAAGAAAAAAAAGACAAAAAAGAGGAAAGGGAGGAAAAGAAATAAAATCACACGAAGACATTTTAAATAAAATATTTTAAAATCAATAAAATATTTTAAAATCAATAAAATATTTTAAAATCTATCCCTTAATATTTAATTTATATTTCAAATTTAAATAATAATGAAATCCGCATATATAAATAAATATAAATAAATTAATAAAAATATATAGAAACATTAATATATTTTATATATTATGTCAGCTGAAAACAGAATAAAAGCAGAATTGGAAGAAATTGAAAAAGATCCTCCCAGCAATTGTTCGGCGGGGATGGAATCAGATGATATTTATAATTGGGAGGCGACATTAATGGGACCTTCAAATTCTGTATATGAAGGCGGTGTGTTTCATTTATCTATAAAATTTCCAAAAAATTATCCATTTGCGCCTCCCAAAGTTAAATTTTTAACGAAAATTTATCATCCCAATATTAATATGTCGGGTGGAATTTGTTTGGATGTTTTGAAAGACAATTGGTCACCGGCTTTAACTGTTTCTAAATTATTATTATCAATCAGTTCTCTTTTAACCGATCCAAATCCGGACGACCCATTGGTTATTGAAATAAGTGATATGTATGTAAAAAATCGTTTACAATTTGATTTAACAGCAAGAGAATGGACACAATTTTATGCCAATAATTAAGCCCTTTTAAACATTTTCTCTATTTCAATGAATGTATTTTGCGTATGAGCAATAAATGTTAAGGTTATTGTAACAATAAAAAACAATATATATTTATATTTGTTTATCCAATTTTTATACATTTCTAAAAAAGTTTTTTTATTGCCCCCAACCATTGTGGTATTTTCTACGATATTTTCTACGGTATCTTGAGATGTTGTTTCAATAGATGTCATTTTAATTATATATTATTTAAATTTATAATATATAACGAATCATTTTTTAATAACATTTCCGAAACAAGATTTACAACAAACGCCAGCGACTTCAACCATTGTATTAATATTTAATTCTCCCTTTGTGGCTGAAACAATTAAAGAAGCCATATCACCTAAAATACCTTCGTCAATCATATCTAACAATAATTTTTCCTTAAAATCGCTTATGGGTGCGTCTATAACAACCTGTTTTACCAATTTTTCAACTAATTCTTTTTGTTCATCACCCTTCATATCAGATAATTCAACAGTTTCCATCGCAAATTGCAAAACTTTAATTATTGACTGCGGTGTTATATCCATTTTTGCTGTTTTTTTTTTCATTTCTTCATAACATTCTTCAAAAATACTCATCTTATACTATAAGGATATAAAAAAACTTATTATATCATAATTGTAAATCTATTTAAAAAAATATATTTATATATTATTATATAATTATGCAGATTTTCGTAAAAACACTCACAGGAAAAACAATTACGTTAGATGTTGAACCATCCGATACAATTGAAAATATTAAAACAAAAATTCAAGAAAAAGAGGGTATTCCACCAGATCAACAACGGCTTATTTTTGCTGGAAAACAACTTGAAGATGGTCGTACACTTTCTGATTATAATATCCAAAAAGAAGCAACCCTTCATCTTGTTTTACGTTTGCGGTGATTACCATACAAGTTCTGCTTTAAAAATATCTTGAATTGTTGCATTTTCCCAAGGCTTTCCCGTAATTTCTTTATATTGAATACGATATGGTTTTAATTCTCTGTTTTTTTTTAAAATTGAGAATAAAACAAAATTTTTAAATATACAATCGTAATCATATTTGGTTATTTGATTTAAATTTTCACTTGTAAATTCTTTTTCTCTCCATAATAATATTGCTTTTTTACCATCTTCAATATTTTTATTCATTGGATGATCGTATTTTATATAAATATAATTAAAAAAACTTCAATTTTATTTTCTTCTTAATTGTTTCTTTGTTCTTGATTTTTTTCTTCTTTTTCGGCGTTTCTTCGTTCGGCGTTTCTTCGTTCGGCGTTTCTTCGTTCGGCGTCTACCTCCGATGATTCCATTGGTGATTTTATCTTCTGATCCAGCCGTACCAGATAATCCTGCGGCATCAAGCGATTTTGTGCTTTGGTGAAAAGGTGTTCCATTTACAATTTGTCTATCCCAATCTTCATTGGCAACTGTTTCGTTCTTGTCCGGATCATATCTTTCTACAACTTTTTGATAAGAATTTGTACTACCAGTAAACCATTTATCAAAATTTGCGTTTTCTGTTTCATTAATACTATCAAGTAATCCACCACCGCTTTGTGAAAGTACATCGATATTTTTATCTTCGGAAACATCTTCGTCTAAATCAGCAATGCTAGAAATAATTTTATGATTATCTTTATAATTATTTGATTTTTCATTTTGTATCCTTTCTTTTCTATTAATATTTTCATTAACATTTTTTATAAACTCAGTTTTATTTTCCTTTTTTTTTTGTTTTTTATATTCATCCAATTCTTTCAATTCGTTCAATTGCAATTTATCCTTTTCGTTTTCTCCTGCCAAAAATCTAAAAAAATTTCCAGCCAATGATCCACCCTTCATTATTTTATATGATTTTCTATTACCTTTTTTTTTATTAATCCTACTTTTTTTATTTTTTTTACTTTTTTTAGGATTTTTTTTACGCATTATATATAAAATAATTAGAAAAAATTAATTAGAAAAATAAAAAAGAATAAAATACTAATAAAAGAATTTAATGTTATGTGAAATATATTAAGTATGTCTAGTAAAAAAATTAAACATATATATATATATAGAGATTCGCATTTACCAGAAAAGGGTTGGTTACAAGCTTGCTTTGATTGTTATATAATAACTTCCAAATTGAAATTATTTGATATTTATAAATTACATAATTGTTTTGGAACCACAATAAGCGAATTTTATATATATATGTGTCCTAAATGTAATAGAGAAATACATATAGATAAAAAAAGGTATAATATTTTTTTTAATAATTACAAAAAATATATTTATACAAACTACCCCAAAATATATAACTTGATTATTTCAAAAAAAAAAAATATAGCTGCAACTACAATACAAAAATGGTGGAAACAATTTCAATAGTATTATGTTCATTGTCCAGTTGAACCAAAACCACCTTCACCCCTCTCCGTTGTTGGTAACTCATCATTTTCGTTCAAAAGTACAGCATAAAATGGTTGTAAATCTGCTTTACAAATTTGGAAATATCGTTTTCCAGGCTGCAATGCCATTCTATCTGGATCTGTCTGTTTTCCGAATGCTTGTCCTAAACAATCAACTGCTGCGCACAATTCGCCACGATATCCCGAATCAATAATACCTGTGCTATTGGCCATTCTAATCGCCTTTTTGTAAATAGAACTGCGGGGGTGTAATTTAAAAGGTGTTGGTGATAAAATATACCTATTTCCTTCGTGTTGTTTATTGATATCTCGTTGAATATTATGTATTAAGTTAAAATGGTCATCCCACGTTTCTGTGTTCCAGAGCCTCGCAACGGTTAATAAATTGTTATAAATTGTTATTCTTTTATAAATGCAAAATTTATTTTCAACCAACTCATCAGCTGTTTCCCAAATACTTGAAGGATCTTTAAAATCATACATTGCGCTTTTTAAACCCAATCCAATCAAATGCGAACCGATATCTAAATCATAACTTTTAGTTTCACCAGTATTTGAAGTAGAACATTTTGATTCTCCAATGGGTTGAAATATATCAAAACCCGAATCAAAAGCAAGATTATATTTTTTATATTCATCTTCGTTTACCATAGATTCAAACGTGGTCTCATAACCACTTTCGCAAATAAACGGAATATTATTAAAACCACCCATATTAAGTTCTGAATTTTTTTCATTAGTGTTTAAGGTTGACCAAACCATTAAATTATGTTTATCAATTGCTTTTTTATAAAGTTTTCTTCTTTCGCTATACAGACTATCCCATTCATTGTTTTTCTTTTCAAGCTTAATCATTAAAATAGAGTTGGACATTTTTAATTATTTTTTGTTGAAAAAAATAATTAAAATTTTTAAAATCAATTTATTTTATGCTGGTGGAGTACATTTTTTATTGTTAAATGGTTTTATTGAAGTAATACAACTAGCATTTAATGTTATACTTTTTATTTGTCTAATACGATCACTGGCATCCATTGCAACTCTTGAATTTTTAATTTCTTTTGTCATTGACATCACGCCGCAACCAACACGACCACGCAATAATGAATTTTGACTGCGTTCAACATCATTACATTTCCTATTTTTGATTAAGTTTTCATCGCTCTCTAAAATATCAAAATAATTCCCCATATATCCATGATTCCCGCATTGATAATAAATTTTATTCGGTGCATTTGCTGGAACAGTAAAATCTACGTAAGCACCTGCTGTACCTATTGATCCCGAGGAGATTGATGTATATTGTGTTCCCGTTTTATCAGCAGTGCTCCAAAATTGAATTGGATGCCCACCACCCGCAGCATTTGTTGCATCATTTTGTTTAAATCTGTATGTTTTCTCTTTAACCAGCTTTAATACAGGACTTTCAACGGTATCTAAAAAATATGCATTCCCACTTCCAGTATTATAATAAGGATGGCTAGCAGTTTTTGTACCAACAGTTACTTTATAATTAAATATACAACCATTTTCACTATTTAATACCATTGCGGCCAATCTTTCCGTTCGTGCACTAGCGTGTTGTTCGGGACTTAATTGCCATAAAGGATTTGTGTTTAAATCGCGACATTTCCCATCTGAGCATTTAAGCGCTAATCGTTTCAAACGATTTCTGTTACTAATTTGTCTAATTGGAACCTTTTTAATACCCTTTGATGAACCAACACAGACATTTTTAATAACAGTTTCGCTAGGTCCACCACAACAATCCACTCTTCTATTTTTGAATGCGCGGAGCAATGGTGGTAAAATTTTAGCTCTTGATGCTGTTCTTCCCATTAAATGTTTACCCGTATTTGTATAACTTAAAGCAAATGCACCCGATGCTGTATTTTTTTCAGATAATAATTGTTTAGCTCGTGCTTTTCTTCTCATAACAACCATAGACATCGTAATATATACATATAGTTATCTTTTATTTTTCAGATAAATATTAAATATCTATGTTTTGGATTTTTTTCTAAACATTTTTTTAAAGCCCAATACAATTTTGAATATTTAATGTCCAACAATGTTTTATATATTTTGTTTAAACAGTATTCTATTATTTTTGCCAATGACCAATAAGATGCAGTCGCTAAAATAGATGTATTTGGTATTTCAAATAAATTGTCAAGTTCAACAGACGTAAATTCATTTTTAATAAATAATTTTTTTATAATTATATTTTTAGATTTATCAATGTCAAAAATATATGAACGATTTAAAAAATAAAAAGAATAATTATCTCCAATTTTAAAATATAATATATCTTTCAAATTATAAACGGGAATTGTTAGATCATTTTTTTCTAAAAGTTTTAATTGTTTTAATAAAAACAAAAAAATATTTTCACAATCTTTGTCTGTAATTTTACAGTTATTTAATAAATAATCCAATGTATTTATTTCATCTGCAAAAACGGTTATTTTTAAATTATCATCGTCCACATTTCCAATATTTAAAAAGGTATCAAAAAAGATTTTATATTTTTTATATTCATAAATTTCAAATACATACTTCTCTCCCAATGACGTTATTGATATATTTTTAGTTTTATAAATAATCATTGAAATTAACAAATTTTAATCTTTCTAATATATAACTTAAATGAATAGAACTAAAAAAAAATATAAAAAATCCAAACCAGCCTTAAAATCCAGAAAAAGGTTTACTTCTAAAGCAAGATTGTCTTCATTGCCTACATTTTCTTTTCATACTAAAAAAAGAGAACTAAAAAAACAGCACTCTTATGCACCGACGTTTCACCAACAGATGACACCTTTGGGATCATTTTCTCCTGAGAGAAGTATTATTGGAAATGAAGAATTTATTTGCAATGATGATGAAATATATAGTTCAAAGACGAAAAAATGTTATCCGTGGAATTCGCAAATGGCTAAAAAAATTGCATCAAAAAATTTAAATTCTAACAGAAAATTTAATGTCAATGATATTATTGGTCCAAAACAGGTTATGGGTAATTGTTGGCTGAATTGTTTTTTTGTAATATATTTTATTAGCGATAAGGGTAATAAGTTTTTTAGACATCTAAGAAAAGTTATGATTACGGGTAAAGATTTGGATGGGAATCCAATAAATAAAAAATTACATCGTTTATTATTTATATTTAATAAATATATTGAATCAATTATTAGGGGAAAACATTCAAAAATCAATAAGACATATGCTTTAAAAATAGATACAAACGTATTAATTAAAGAAATTTATAAAAATATTCTTGATGTCAATAAGGAATTAATACCCAATATTAATGAAGCTGGTAGCGTTGAAGGGTTTTATAATGGTTTATTAAATCATATAAATATAGAAAAAAAGGTAAGAAAGAAATTAGTTTCTAATCCGTTTGTATATGACCATTTAATGGGAAAATATACTTTTCAAGAATTAAAAAACTATGTTGAAAATGAATTGTATAATAGTCATATTATTATTCTAAAAATTACAAATGATAATACTAATTCCGTTTTATCAAATAAATATTTAAAAAATAAAAAAAAACCGAAAGAAATAAAAATTAAAAATAGAACATTTGTATTAGATAGTGCAGTTTTACTTGATAATGATAATCAGCATTTTTCAGCTTATTTAACGATTAATAAAAAAGAATATATGTTTGAAGGTTATTCTTATACTAGAATTACACCATTTAAATGGAAAAACAAATTAAATTCTTCAAGAAGTTGGAAAACATTCAAATCGCGCAAATTTGAAGATAATTATAATAATTTTATGAAAGGTTTTCAACTGTTATATTATTATCGTATTTAAAAACTATGCCTTTTTTTTCTTGGTAACTTGATATATGGGTCATTAATAATAGTGTCATCTCTTTCTAGTGCGTCCATAAACAACACAAATATGCTATAGAATATCATACATATAATCGTAATTATTGTTAATAAGATAATGTATGTGTTGATATAATGTGGTTCAAATGACATTAGTGATTTTTTCAATAATCTTTATGAGATTATTGAAAAAAATAAATCAATTTAAAATATTACTGTATATTATATGTCCGCTAAAAATATAGGAATTGCTCAACCAAGAAAAGAAAACCCAAAAAAACGCATAGCAAAGGAGACCAACTCTTATTTTCTGAATAACAATAGTACTATGAATTCATTTTTTAATTTTGGATCAATTTCAACAAGAAAATGTCAAACGTATGATTTATCGGGTTGTGTTCTTAAAAATACAGGTGACCGAAAAAAACGCGACCAATCTCTTTTGGAGGGTCGCGTTGGTCAAATGGACCGCTTAAATCGTTTAAAGGCAAACAATAGATCTAAGGAAAATAAATCTTGTTAATTTTTTGAAATTCTAATAAAAATATAATTTAAAGATTATTTTAAAAATTAAATTATAAATGATGAAATTAAATTATTTTAACGGTCGTGGTCTCGCTGAAACAAGTCGTTTAATTTTTGCGGTATCTGGTAAAAAATATGAAGATTTTCGTTATCCTTTGGAAATTATTGATTGGAAGACATATAATATGGTTCGTAAAGAATTTGATGAAGATAAAGCATCCGGTAAATTATGGAGATCAATGGGAAAATTGCCATTTTTAGAAGTGGATGGTCAAGTTATTAGTCAATCCAAATCAATAGAGAGATACCTAGCGCGAAGATTTAAATTAATGGGCGACACCAATGAAGAAAGTGCGTTAATTGATAGTTATTGTGAATATATTCGTGATTTTAAAACAGCTTATCAAACGGTTAGAAAGGCGGAAAATAAAGAAGAAGCGATGGAAAAATGGTTTGGCGAAACATTACCTGAAAAATTATCTTCTTTTGAAAAAATATTATATGAAAATACTGATTTTCAAAATACATCTTCCCAAATAAAATCAGTATTGGAGGAGAAACGATTTTCAGTAGGGGATAAATTATCATTGGCGGATATTGTGATTTATTCATTTCTGGTTGATTTCTTTGATAATAAAGAAGGTGTAAACAAATCTTTTGAACAGTGTAAAACATTAAGAAATATTGTAAATACTGTTAGTAATAATCCAAATATTAAAAATTGGGTAAAAAACAGAGCTGAAACGGCTTTTTAAATTAACTCCAATAAATATTATTTTAATTAAAATAATATTTAATTTTTATTTAAATCGTGTTTATGTCCAAACAATTTCATAATGATAACACCTATAATAACAAAAACCATACCCACCAGGGTTTCTTTATTAATTTCTTCTCCTAATAAAAAATGTGCACCAATCGCTGCCAATACAATAGGTAAAGTATGTGCGATAGTGATAACGATATGTGCTTTTTTCTTAGATTGATTGATTGCGCTAAAATAAAAGTATTGAGCAGCGGCACCTCCCAACGTAAACAATATAATTGCTAATGATAAAATTTTTGGTTTGTTTTTAATAATAAATGTTACATCTTTCGTAATCTCATTTTTAAACATAAAATAAAAAGGCATTGCCGATAAACCATAAAATAAACATTTTAAAAATGCCGCACCTTCTATGATGGAAAAGCCCAAAGAAGATGATGATATTGCCATACCACCCCATAAAGTTGATGTTATTAATGTATTTGTAAACCAATCTAACATTATATATAATATAATTAAAATTATTTTTATGTTGGTCCATAATTTTTCATAATATAAATACCTAGTATTACTAATAAAGCACCCATACACGTAAATTTATTTATTGGTTCGTGAAATAATAAATAAGATCCGATAACAGCAAATACAATAGGTAAACTGTGAACAATAGTAATTATAATGTGAGCTTTATTTTTAGATATATTAAATGCTGAAAAATATGTATATTGAGCAACTGAATGCTCCAAAAACATAATAATAATAATAAGAATTAAAATATATGCATCTTGTTTCCATATTCTATTTAAATCACCTACGATTTCTTTTTTAAAAAATAAATAAATAAATATACTAGTTATACCATATAAAATTGTTTTTATAAAAACGGCGCCTTCTCTACTTTCTTTACCTAATTTAGCACCACATAAAACCATACTACCCCAAAGTACAGAAGTTATTAAAGCATTATTAAACCAGGTTAACATTATATATTATAAATATTATTATTATAAAAATATTTTTATAAAAATAATATTTAAATTTTTAGAATATTATTCCAAATAATATTTTTTAAAACTATTTAAGATAATATCAATACCTTAAATAAAAATGAAAAGTATTAAAATTATTTTGTTATATTTAATATTTTATAATTCAAAATCGGAAAACTTAATTAATTGTCGTGAAATTGGAGATATGACAAATAATATAAATAATGAACCATTTTATTCAATTAAAATTTTATCTTGTATGGTACCGTATAGTAAAAAAATTATTGAACAATCAAATCAATCAATGATAGATATACATAGCAACAATACATTTAATTTTTCAAAAACACAAGTCTTGGAAACAGACTCGCCTTCACCAGCGCCTTCACCGCCGACAGCACCTACACCAGCGCCGACAGCACCTTCACCGCCGACAGCACCTTCACCGACAGCGCCGACAGCACCTTCACCTATAGCGCCGACAGCACCTTCGCCGACAGCACCGACAGCGCCTTCACCCGACACTTCTCTCGTACCAAATAATATAATAACGAATGACATAGAGGAAATAGAAGAAAATGAAAAACCGCCAGAATCAAGTAATTCAACATTGGCTGGAAAAATAACGGGGGTTGATATAATACTTATAATAATCTTATCAATTGGTTTACCCTGTGTTGCGGCAATATTATTATTACTCTTTATTTATCAAAAAAAATGTAAAAATTGTTGTAATAGAAATTGTAAAAATAAAGTAAAAAATGATACGGTGATAGATCTTGAAAATGGCAATATACCAATAGCAAAACCACCAAACGACAATATTCCACCAAATCAAAATATTGCAACAAAAAAAAGTGTGGTTAAAAAGAGTGTTAAAAATGTAAATAGAAAAGAAAGAAAACAAATTTTATTAAAAAACAATAAAAAAATGTCTGATTCTAATATTTCAAATGATACTGAAGAAACAATTGAACGGAAAACGAGGGAATTAAATTGATACTATGATTATATAATTCCTAATATCATATAATCCCAATACAAGATGGTAAAATTTACCAGATTACTTTATGCTTATGACGAAGTCGTTGTGAATATTATGATGGCGCTACTTGAAAGAAAAGATTTTAACAAAGTTATTTTCTGGTCTTCAGAATTATTTTATAGTGGGTTTCTGAGAGAATTATCAGAATTGGTATGGAAGATATATTATGATTTCTATGCTCTTAATATACCTTTTTACAAAATTAATAGCAGGGTTATAAAATTTAAAAAAACAAAAAACTATGAATCTTTATTGGGAATATTTTATATATTGTTTCAAGATGAACCTACTTGCGAAATATTTATAATAACAAAAATGTTGAAACATAAAAAAATAGCAAAAATAAATAACTTTGAAAATATCTTTAATATTATTAAATCTTTGCTTAAAACAAAAAAAATGTATCATATTTTCAACTATTTAAACGCTGCAATTCATCAAAACGAGAAAGAGACGATAAAACAATACAATATATTTATAAAAAATGTAAATGATCAGTCAACAACATTTAAAAAAAATACAAAATCACCGAATATATTTGCACAATTAATAAATCATCTTATAATCAATGCAAAACTTTTAAAAAGAAAAAGAAAAAGATACAAACATCTTTCAGACAATTTTATTCAATATTTTAAAAAATTACATATAAATAATCATTCAATTAATATTTTGATTGAACAAAGAAAATATACCATAGATGACAACACTGGTATATTCAACTTAGAGAGACACCATATTGACAAACCAATGTCGGACATTTTCTGGTATGAATGGGAATACTATTCAAAAAATACACCATATTGGCAAGAAAAATATAATAAATACGGCGTAACGTGGGATGAAAAAAATATTATTTTTCCAAATGATGATAAATTAGAAGATTTTTATGATCATTATAATTATGAATTAGATGAATTGCCTTTTGAAATAAGTAACAAAAGTATTAAAAAATTGAAGAATGTTTCAATATTAGAATTTTTATATAAATATTTTAAAATACTAAATATACCATTTGAAAAAAATAAAATTGATATGAAAAAATCTATAAAATATTAATAATATAATATAATATAATGCCTAAAAAAAATTCAGCTGGTGGAAATCGTCATAAAAAAATGGCTTCAAAGTCATTCAAAGAACCAAGACAAAATAAAATGCGATATGCTCAACCTGGAGAATCGTATGCTCGTGTTTTAAAAGTTTTTGGTCAAGGTATGGTTGACGTTCTATGTAATGACAATGTTACGAGACTTTGTATTATTCGTAAAAAATTCAAAGGTAGAAATAAACGCGATAATAATTGTACAATTGATACTATGGTACTTGTCGGCTTACGCGAATGGGAAGTTATTGCAGTCAAAAAAAAACCAAAAGTTGACCTATTATATACATACGATAAAAATCAAATTCCCGAACTTAAACTGGCAAAAGGATTTAATAAAAGTATTCTCCCGGAGTTTGTCAACGAAGAAGATAATATGGATTCATTCCAATATGACCGAACTTCGTCAACTCAACAAGAACTTTCTATTGAAAACAAAAACATTACACAAGAAAATAAAACTATAGAAAAAAATGAAAAGTATAAAAAGTTTGCAGACTTTGATTGGGATGAAATTTAATTGGATAAATAAACCAACGATGCTTTTGAAAAAACAATCTTATTTGAATTTAATGGATATTCTATTCTATATTCTATATCACTCCATTTAATATATTGTTTTATAACTCTCCCCGGGCCCTTGATTTCATTAATATTTTTAACATTTTTTTTAAAATCTAATTCTTTAAACCATACCTTTGCATTAACTGGTAACATTTTATAACTTTTTCTATCTGTAGTCATTAATTCTCTATACCTCATTTTGCTGCCGTTTAAAGCATTTATAATTGACATATATATATTATTCAATATTTTTTATCAATATAATAACCCAATCCTTTATCGTCATTTTTAAATACATAACCACTTTTGGCGCCATTAAAACCTTCACTTGATATAAACGTTTCAACGTTTTGTTTATTATAAAAATAAAAAAAACATCCTAAAATAAAAAAAAATATCAAATAATTAATCATATATGTTATCATATTAAAATAATTTATATAATAAAAACCAATTTTGTTATACTTTATTCGGGGACCATTTTTGATAAAGGTTCTTTGATAAGTGATGCCCGGGTACTTGCGCCATCATTTGTTATATCATACGTTAATCTCCCACAATTATCTATTATTTTTGAAAGTGGGATAACCCAATATAAAATATCACTATAAAATATCCTTTGATCGCAAACTTTGCACCAAACATCTTCTTCGCCCAGTGTCCCATTAGCTTTTATTTTGTTACCATCGTGGTCAATTAGTTGACATAAAACTTTTGTATTATCGGGAAACATTTTATAAGATGTAACATCACCTGTTGTCATTCCTTTAGTAAAATACAAGCGTTCTTCTGTAATAGCGTTAATCATTGTTTAATATTTTCTTCAATAATTGAATAATTTTTTCATATCAATTTATTTTTTAGCTCTTGAATATCTTTACTCTGTTTTTTTATAATTTTTAATAATAATTCAAATACAATCTTAACATTTCTTATATTATAACACTTGGAATATTCGGTTGTATTTCTTTTAAGAATAATATTTATATTATCTTTTAATAATTTTATCATTTCCTTTTCTTTTTTATCTCTCTTATTTTTTTCTATCATTTCTTTTAATTGATTTACGAGTGATTCTACTTTCAAATCTGCCATAAATATTAATTTGAATTAATATTTAATATTATTCAAGTCATTTCTCTTTTTATTAAACTAGTTTCTTTTTTATTTTCTGGGTGTATTTTCTCTGAACCCAAGAATGTTATACCTAAACTTCTCTCAGAAATATTATTGATAATCTTTTTAATTCTATTCAAATGCCAAATGGATGAAATGATTGTTATTTTTTGAATGTGTTGCTTTTTAAATATTTTAAAAGAAAAAATAACGTTTTCAGTTGTATCCAATGATTTATTTTCAAGTAAAATATGATTTTTGTTAATATCAATATGTTTTCTTATATATTTTGACATTATATATGCTTGTGTATGCGTATTTTTGTTTGTATTTCCGCCTGATAAAATCACTTTATCACCCTTTTTATATTTACTTATAAATAAATCCAAACGTTTTTTTAATATTGGATGAATTTTATTATTTTTATTTAATTTGTAACCAAATATAACATAGAATACCATTAAATATATGTTATATTTTATTGTTCTCTTAAACTAGATAAAATTACTTCTTGCATTATATTATTATCTTCTTCTTCAATTCTTCTATTTATTATATTATTAATTGTTGATACATAATTACTTAATGTATTTAATATAACATCGTTGTCTTCAGAAATGTCTTCTGTTAAATTTCCAGAAATGTCTTCAGTTAAATTTCCAGAAATGTCTTCATAAATTTCGGTTGGATTGTATTGTATATTGTTTATATACAATAATGAATCATTTATATAATTTATAAGCGAGTTAATTGGCGCATCAGTTAGTGCATCAGTTGGTGCATCAGTTGTCGGTTGATGTCTAATTTCTATTGTATTTTTTAATTGAAAACGACATACTGGACAAGTCGCTTGATTATTTAAAACCCATTCTTCAATTGCATCTGAATTAAATAAATGACAACACGGTAGTTTTGTTACACTTTCCTCATTTTTGAAACAAATCATTGTTATTGGACATTTGCAATTTAAATTTTCATTTGTATCGCTGTAAATATGTTGTTTTAATTCACTTTTATTTGCAGGATCTAATACAATTTTATACCGAATTTGTTCTTCATTTAATGTATTGTTAACGAATGATTGGAAATTCATATTTAATAATATAATTATTAAATATTATTAAATATTAATCAATTTTAATTATATCCGATTTTTTTATTTTCATTTTTTTAATTTTATTTTTTTTTTTTTTTTATTTTTTTTTTCTTTTCAAAAAAATTTTTTTTGTATTTTTATTATTTTTTTCATAAAAAAGAAAATATAAAGAATTTAATGAAGAAAAAAATGGAATGGTGTTGTCCCAATAAATATCGTTAATTTCATTTATTTTGGTAAGAAATTCATTGTTAATATTATTATTAATAAATTTATTAATATTATTATTTTCAATATTGAAATTATATTTAACAATTTGCGATAATATGAATTTTTTATTTAGTATAGAACGGTTTTCATTTACTATTTTTGATATTTCATCCTTATATAATACATTATTGCTTAGGTCTTTTTTTTGTTTCAATACTTTTATTATTTCCCGTTTACTATCAATATAAAAAAAATATAATTTAATATGTTTAACAGTATCTTTATAGAATTTATTAAATATTTCTTCTTTAATTGAATAATTTTTTAACCAAGAGTCATCTAATTCGTCGCCAATTTCATCACCAAATTCATCGTCTAAGCTAAATTCATCGTCTAAGCTAAATTCATCGTCTAAGCCAACTTCAGCTAAATCCATAAATATTATATAAGTTTATTTTATCTTAAATTTTTAAACTTAAAAATCAATAATTTCTTTGACGGTTTCCTCGGCTATTTTTTCATTCATATCTTCATCTTCGCCATCGAATTCATACATATATTGATCTATAATATATTGTTTTTCTTGATCTGTCATTTCTTCATTGTCTTCATTTTTTTTAACTTTTTTCGCTTTAAGTTTTTCAAGTTTTTGCTGTTCAATATGTTTCTGTTTAATTTTTTTTTTATCATTTTTTGATATAGCAATATTAAATAATGATATATCTCGTTGTGTTGCATTTTTTTGCGTTTTAAAATAGTCCATTGTTTCTTCTTTATTAAATCTACTTTTGTAAACTCGTTTTTTTCCAAAACCGCCTTTACCAAAACCGCCTCGTCTATTATCAAAACCGCCTCGTCTATTATCAAAACCACCTCGTCTATTATCAAAACCACCTCGTCTATTATCAAAACCGCCTCGTCTATTATCTCTATCAAAACCGCCTCCGTCCCTTCTATCACCTCGTCTATCATCTCCGAATGAATCATTTAAAGAATTAAAATCCTTAAATCTTGAATTAATATTATTTGTCGTACCGCCTCTATCTCCAAATGAATCACTTAAGGAATTAAAATTTTTAAATCTTGAATTAATTTTCGGATTATCTGCGTTATCTGACGATGTTTGAAAATTTTTCCATCTTCCATTTGTTTTCAATTGTGGCGTTTGATACGTGTTTTTCTTAAAAGAATTTCCTTTATTCATTTTTAATATAGTTATATCATATATTTTTATATATTAATTTATATCAATTTATTTTCAAATAAATATATTATGTTATATTATAATGGTAAATGCTTGGATTAAACACGTTGCTTCTACACGAAATTCTAACCCGGGAATGAGTTTGCGAGATGCTATGAAAGCTGCAAAAAAAACATACAAAAAAACAACATCAGTCGTTGGAAACGTTGTTGGAAAGTTAGGTCCAACGAAAAAGAAACGTCGTAAAAGAAAGGGTCGTAAAAGTAAGGGCCGTAAAAGTAAGGGCCGTAAAACAGCGAAAAAAAGCCCCAAGAAGCGTAGAAAACGCCGCTAAGACATTATAAATATTTAAAAATAATTAAATATTTATGCATATTTAGATAATTCTAAAAATTCTGTTGAGTTTAAATTGTCATATAATTTATTAAAGCTTTTTATTGTTTTTTTTACAGTCAATCTTTTTTTTGGATTGGGTTGGATATTTTTCCATAATATATCTGTTATGATTTTTTTATGAAATGTAGGAAATTTATTTGGTATTTCCTTTAGAATCAAATCATATTGTTTCAAAAACATAATAGATAATGAATAATTATCCCAAGTTTTATAAAATTTATTTACAATATATTTAATTCTTTTTAGAATGTCTGGGTAATCTTTTTGATAATTCATTAAAACGCTAATACTGTTGTCATAAAATGTATTTTTATCAAGATCAAAATATCTGTTAATTTCTGATTTAAATAAACTATTATTTGAAATACATTCATTCACCATATCAGTTATATCGTATAAATCGGGATTACTATTGATGTTTAGTAAATAACAAATATAATGTATTTCAATACACCAAACATCCATTTTCGGCACAAATACGTAAAAATATTTCTTTAATTTTTTTAATGAATCAAATTTTAAGTATTTTATTTGAAATGATAAACCAAAATCAATAATGATACCGCGTTTTACTTTAGTATCATACAATAAATTATCCCATTTAATATCGTAATGTATTATTTTTTTCTGTGTTAAAAACTTAATACCTTCCAATGCATCTTTATAAATATCAAAAAAAATATACACAGCTTCCGTTCCTCTAATATTATCAATGGTATCAATCATATTTGTACCGTTGACTTTTTTTAATTTTGCCAATATCATTTTATTATCCATATATTTATTTGCCGAATTACATTCGTATTTATCTTGATCACTAATGTCTTTAAATTCAATAGGACAAGTACTAATAATAGGTGAAAAGTATTTGCTATATTTATTTGATTCTAAGATTAGTTGACCAATTTCCAATTCATTATTAAGACGATAATCATCATCGCGACGCATTACAATTAATTTTGATACGTGTTTTCTGTCTTTAAAGTCTTGCTTACCATTACACAACAAATGCGGCTTGAAGACGCAGCCAAATGTGCCTTGTCCAATTAAAGCTCCTCCTTTCAATATTTTTTTTTTTCCTCCTTCATATCTTTTTCCGGTGTAAAACTTAGATTTATATTTAGGTTTGTGTCTTTTTGAGGTTTTTTTTTTTAATATTACTTTGGACTTATCTAAATCAAGTTGTTGTTGTTCCCATTTTCTTTCCGCTATTCTTCTCCGTATTCGCATTTTTCCTTTTTCTTCTTCGGTCATATCTCTCCTCGTTTCATAATCTACATCTTCGTCTTTTTCTCTTTGTTCTCCTTGTTCTCCTTGTTCTCCTTGTTCTCCTTTTGGAAAAATATCAACATATTTCCAATCTAAACAACAACTGGAATCAAAAAATACTTCCCCATGATATTTTTTATTTATACCAGCTGTTATTTTATTCTTATTTTTAAAGTTAGTTTTTTTTCCCAATATTTCCACTATTTTTTCCGCAATTTTGACAGTTTCAATCAACTCAATCATTTTTTTACCCATTTCTTTTATAATATCTTTAATTGGTGCTATAATATCTTTAATTATTGCATCCATTAGAGTATAACACGGTATTAATTTAAGGTCTCTAATAATATTGGAAACATGTTTAAGTTCGGGCATTTTGCCCCGTTTTTTTCTCAGTTTTGTTGTTAAAAAATTTAAACTATTATGAATAGCATATGGCAACCCTAATCCAAAGGATCTATTTAGTGGATTTTTAAAATTAACTTCGCACATATCATGATAAAATATAGCACCGGGGTCATCTATATATAATTGTAAATCTTTTTTAGTTAATTTACCGTTGTTTTCTTTTTTGATTAATTGTATTAAAAATATTTCGGAATCCAATTTATCTATTATTTTCACGACTTTTTTAATAATTGTTATAATTGTCTCTTTAATCTTTAACAAGTCAATAATTTGTTTCATTTTTTTTTCGCCAACTGTTTCGCCTTTCTCGATTTTTTTAATGGTTTCTAATGGACCTTTTATTTCCGTTTTGTTTCTTCCAAAAATTTTCGCAAATTTCGCTGGCTTCATTTCACCCCACCAATGTTCGGATGAACATTTATTTTTGTTTTCTTTTCTAAATTCTTTTTTTAAAGAACGAATTATTGTTTGAATTAATTCTTTAATTATTTTATTTAATTCTTTTTCTTTTCTTTTCCTTTCTTTTTCTCCATCCCCCTCAATGGGTAAAGGTAAAACACCTTTTAACTCTATCACTTTTTTTATATAAAAAGTTACCATAATACCGTGTATACTGTGAAGAAATGGTATGGCTTTTTCATCAACCTTTGGATTCGCAATTTCATTTAATAGTTGTAATTCTATATTTTTTATTAAATCACATTCAGCTTTTTTTATCATTTTTTCAATGTTAAATAATTCTGTATTATATAATTTATAACCTATTAAACCGGCGGCAACAGCTGCAGTGGCACCTGCATACCCGCCTTTTTGACCGTGATCCATATTTATTTTTCCAACTATTTGTGACATTAATATATCATTACATATTATTTTTTAACCATTTTTGAAACCCAATACTTTTCATTATGTGAAATGAGGTTTCCAAATGATCTTCCGCGATTTTCATTGCTTTACATTCCAAATCTGTCAAAGATTCTATATAACGAACAACCATTTCCTTATCCTCATATTGTTCAATATTAAAACCATAAGTTGATAAATTTGTTTCCTTCGTTTCCTTCGTTTCCTTCGTTTCCATTATCTAATTATGTTACATATTTTTTTATTTATGTTTTTAATTTCAATTTATATTTGGCCGCTTAATCGCATAAAATAATAACGATCTATCTGTTTTGTTTTTTAACATTATTTTGGTTAAATCATAATCCATAACATAACCTAAAGTATTTAAAATATTTATTACTTTTTCAATTTTGTCTACAAGTATAAACTCATTCGTTTCTTTATCAATAAATGCTTGTACGCAATGGCTTTCATCACGACAACAATCAAACGTTTTAAACGGCGATAAAGTACTTCTTGGGACAGTTTTAATATGTTTTTTTAATTCCAAGTCATTATTATCAGCAAGATTGATGACGATAATGTTTTTGTAACATTTTGTAAATGAATCTAAGTGAGTTTGTTTGCTTATTTTATACATATAACATAAGGTTTTAAAAAATAAATTGATTTTATAAAAACTTATTATTTTAATATTAAAATAATAAGATGGCTTCTCAAATTTACCGTTTCAAATTTCGCCAAGAATTTCTTGATACTTTGGTAGAATTTTCAAGAATTCACCAGTATGATGCAGCTAAAGATTTCAAAGAGGCGTTTGAGACATTTTGTGACAATAAAAAAGAAGTTATTAATGACGAGACTAATTATCTAAAAACCTCGGGGTACGATGGAGATGTTATTAAAAAGATTTTTATCAGCGCTCGGTATTATTTTAAAAATAAAGATTATAAACCTCAAGAAACAAAACAACGTAGGAAATATATTACACAAGATAAAGATTTCATTTCTTCTATGGATGAACACGTCATTTGTTCTATTCGTAATAAAGAAAAACCGGCGAAAGCTTTTAACAATTTTAACGATAATCATTCGGAATTGATTGACAATGAAAAAGAAAGATTGAAAGAATTTTTAGATACAGATGATAAAATTACAGGTAAAATTAAAAAAACATATAAAAACCGGTATTATATTCAACAAAAATATTTTAATATGGAAGAACTCTAAAAAAACACACATAACAACTGAAAAAAACGAACTAAAAAAAGAACACTTTTAACAAAAATTATTTTTAAATTCATTAAATGAAATTTTTCTCTTTTTTGCTTTTATTTCTGTTTTTTTTAACCATACAAATTCGTTACATTTACCTACTCTAATATATTTATTAGCCTTTGTTGCTGCAATTTTTGTTCTGTCAACAATTTCTTCTTTTTGTTTTTCTTTAACACAAAATTTGCTTTTTACAAAAACAGAATCTTCTTCTTTAAGTTCTTCAAATTCTTTTTCCGCAGTTGTTTCTACTGCTGTTTCTGCTGCTGATGCTGCTTTTGCTGCTTTTTCTTTTGCCAAACTTTTTTTAAAAGTTTCAATACGATCCAATTCATCATTTTGCTTTTTAATATTCTCTTTCCGATCAATATATAAATCTGAACAGAAATTCATTTTAACAAATTTTCTTGCAACTGTTTCAAGGTAATCATATTTTATATTTTTATTATCTACCCAATATTCAAATCCTTCTTTATCATAGTTATATGACATAATTACTGAACCATCGGGCGTATGTTCAATAATTGTCGTATTGGTCGGTCTATTTCCTGATAAATCTTTTTGTAACGGATATTTATCTTCATATTTATCTTCTACGACTTCGTCATCAAAATCATCAAAATCTTCCAATATATCTTCTTTATTCCATAAACATCTTGATATAAACCAAGCACTTACTGTAAATCCCAAACCGTATACCAATGTACCAACGATAAAATGATTCATATTTTCGTATGCGTATTCAAAATCTGTTTTTTCATTACAAAACATAGAGTCCATATAAAAGAATTAATAAAAAAGTTTTAAATCTATTTTATTAAGTTTTAACATTTGCCGTTCAACATTTGCCGTTCAACATTTGCCGTTCAACATTTGCCGTTCAACATTTGCCGTTCAACATTTGCCGTTCAACATTTTTTTACGCAATTCAAATAACTGTGCGACCTCTTCCGATAAATCAGCGCATTTAATTTTAATATAACTTTCATTTTTATTGTTTGGATGCAAACAAACTAAATATAAATCACCAACTTTTACATTGTAGTTTTTTTCCAAGATGGCTTTATATGTATTTAGTTGGAGAGAATAATGCCAAAAGTTGGTATTCGGTAAATAGTCAATACATTTTGTAGTGGCAGATTCCCATCCATTCAATTTTTTAATCTCTTTGCAGCGTTTCCAATCGTAAATATCAATTGTCCCATCTTTGCGTTGGAATGTCATATCAATTGATCCGGCAAATTTCAATTCTCTATCCCATACCATCCATTCAGTGCGATAAGGTTTAAAACCATCGTGCATTTGCAGAAATTCTTTAAAATATTTATATTCAATTGAATCATTGTTAACTTCCATATTATTGTAAAAACATTCAATATCGTGGTGCATTTTAGTTCCTGCGTCGCTAGCTTGGCGACCATTTTCGTTCCATTGATTTTTAATTTGCTGTGATGTCATTCCGAAATATTTACTTTGGGGCCAGTTCTTGGATGCCATCATTTTATCAATGATTTTTTTAGCATTGAAGTGTGGAAAATGTGAATGATTCCATTTTGTTACTGACATAAAATCGCTGTCGCCATCAATTGTATAAATATGAGGACCTTCTTCAAATGAAATGTGTGAATCACGCTCGTGAGGATGTAATTTTGCGAGATAATCCATTATAACTTTTTAATAATCCAAAAAGTTATAAAAAATTTATCAATTTATTATTTCACCACCCAATTTAAAATTTGTAAAACTTAGTACAGAAGACCCAACCTTTTTATTTACTACAAATCAGACATTGTAACATCACCTGTAAATTTTATTTGCCTTATAGCAGCATAATTTCCAGTTCGCCCATGAAGAATAATACGCCAATATCTATATTTTGCTGAATTGGAAATAGCTATTATTTTTTTTTGCAAACCCGTTTCTCCGGTTGTCAATAACCCAGTTGTTCCAACACCGGTGTATGTAACATTTGGTCCAGTGTAAGACGTCCAACCTGAACTCCCCAATACCGAAGATGTTGTTGTTGTGCCAAGATAATTTGTCCAATCTGTACCATTATCAGATCCTAATAAATAAAATTTATCCGGATGATGCGTTGTGTATCCTGATCTTTGTGTAAAAGTTAATGTTTTTAGTTGTATTTTTACCCCATCGTTTAATATAAATTCAAACCATAAACCATAAATGGTTCCACTTCCATTTACATTGGTTGTTTTAAAATTAGTGTTGTTAGTGGAATCAATAATTCCACCACCGGGAGACGAAGCCCAAGTATGAGTACCGCTCTTAAGTTTTGTGTTAAATGGGTCTAAAATGAATTGTCGTGGGGTCCAATTTGAATATTGTGTTGATTTAAAATTAAATCCCGAATTTTTTATGGTTTCTTCTCCAGAACCGTTGCTAATAGTGGCCGAAGTAGATGTACTATCCGTAACGTAGAATGATCCAGTATTGAATATATCAATCATTGTATCTATATATTTAAAATAATCTGCATTGTTTAATATATCGTCCACATTGGAAATTGTTATGGTTTCACGCAAAAATGTCTTTTACGTCTTTTCCTCTTAGTGGATTCCCAATTCCACCCGGAACTTCAAAAACATTACTAATATAAAATAAATCCCAAGAGCTGTGTGATGTTGTGGACAGTCCTGAAACTGCAGAAATTTCACCATCTGGACCATTGGTACGTTTACAAACCTGTGGTAATGTAGGATAGGAAGGGACGAAAGAAAAACCTATATAATACGTATATCCCTTAATAACATTTTGTTCTTCTAACCAATCTTTAATGTTTTGTATTTGCTCAGCGTAGCCGTTGGCTGATGATCCTGTTGTGATACCCAAATTGTTTGTATGAACACCACCAAACCACCCAATTTCCAATGCCCTTCCACAATTTGTACCATTGGCCGTGGACCATAGACCGTCTAATTTTAACCAATCATACTTACTAATAGTTTTCCCCTTTATATCACCTATACTAATTGCACCACTCTCAGGCGTACTTGTCCCATCAGTAAAAGGATGATCATAAAAACTATCCATACCAATTTCTTGCGTTGTATGAGCTCCTTCACCATTTATAGCATCATAAATTTCTTTAAAATCAACCTCTGTATTCCCGATTGACATTTATATTAAATAATATTATTTTAATATAAATTTATTCCATTAAAGATTGTACCAATGCTTTCAATTCATCTATTTGCGCCTGTTGTTTATCAATTTGTGTTTCAAGTGATTCAATTTGCGCCCCATAGGTTTCCATTTGTGTTTGCTGCGCCTTAATACCTTCAATTAATAACGGTGTTAATTTTTCATACCAAACTGTTTTATATTTTTTATCTATCGGTGCTTTTGTTACTATTTCGGGTAATACTTTTTCTACTTCTTGAGCACTTACACCAACTTGCAATTTATCATTATTATAACCTAAAGATTTTGCCAATTCATTTTCTACAAAATAATATCCATTGAGATTTTTAATTTTTTCAATGGGTTGTGTGATTTTACCTTTGAATGTTTTTAATCTTTCATCGGAATAATATGCTGTGATATTTCCCGTGGCGCCAATAGTACCGTTTGACGGTGTAGAGTCGGAAACCTTTAATTTAAAACCAGATAAAGAAGTTGTGCCGATGCCCACGTTGCCTCCTTTTGGATTTAATAATAAGTCGTAAAAACTAGATCCATTTATATGGCACCCCTGAATATAACACAATCCACTCCAAGTGGTTCCGATATTCAATCCCCAATAATTTTGGGTATTGCCTGTTACACCATGTCCTAAAACACAAGTAGTCGTGGAATTCCCACCATAAGCACTTGGTATTGTGTTGGATTCAGTGCCAGATGATAAATTATTGGTTACATTAAGTGTTGCCTTTGGCGAATTCGTGCCGATGCCCACCTTGCCAGTATTATAATAAATATTAGACGAATTTTGGTCCCACACACTACCACCACCCATCTCCTGCTGCATAGTCACCCAATCTTGTGTGGCAATGGGCTCGTAAGCGATGGTTGGAGTTCCTGTGAAATTTGGATCGGCCAATGGTGCTTTTTGTGACAAACTAGTAGTTATTGTTGCGGCGTAATTTTGATCGTCACCCAAGGCCGATGCTAATTCATTTAATGTATCCAATGTTTCCGGGGCCCCGTCTATCAAGAGATCGGACAACCCTTTAATTGCATTTTTTACATAACCTGTTGTCGCAACTTCATTACTGCTATTATCTTGTGGTAATTGTGGTACAACTACCATTGATGCAAATGATAAATCTACTTTACCACCATTTACCACAATACTTGATCCACTCACTTTATTGCTGTAAAATACACCGTTACAACTAATATCATTGCAGCAAATATCACTCGTATTTACTAATTTGTTTTGTTTACTAATTAAAACATCATTTATTCCCATATTAACATTTGTTGATAAATCTAGAATTTCATTCACAATATTCGTTCCACCAACCCACAAATTATTGAAACTGACATCATTGCCGCATAAATCGCCATTACAAGATAAATCAACAACTCTTAATTTTGTCGCTATTATATCATTGCAACTAATATCATTGCAACTAATATCAACCGCATTTGTCAATTTATTTTGTTTAGTAGTAATAACATCAATAATATTTATAGAGTTACCCATATTTGAATGGTTACTACATTTATAATATAATATATCAGGTGTTGAATTTGTAACTTTTATTAAAGTATATACACCATCGTTTGATTCGGGAATTTCATTTATACCGTATGTTACATTTAATTCAAATAGCGAATCTTCTTCTGTGTACAATCTAAGAGGGTGATTAAGATTTGTATTATCAGACTGATCAAATTTATATGTCATCCCTCTAATTAAATTTAATATTGGATGCGAGACATCATCTATAAGAAATTTTTGGGAATCAACTTTTACCGAATACACAATATTTGGTGGATTTGTTATTCGTAATGATGTATCAGTCTTCTCCGATAAATCTTGTATTTTATTTACAACGTTTGTTCCGCCGACCCACAAATTATTAAAACTCACATCATTACCACATATATCACCATTACAAGATAAATCAACAACTCTTAATTTTGTCGCTATTATATCATTGCAACTAATATCACCATTGCAAGTAATATCACCATTGCAACTAATATCATTGCAACAAATATCACTCGTATTTATCAAATTATTTTGTTTAGTGTCTAAAATATTTGTTATTTTTGTATTAGAATTTGATGATAAATCTAGTATTTCATTCACAATGTTTGTTCCACCGACCCACAAATTATTGAAACTCACATCATTACCGCATAAATCGCCAGATAATTTTAATCGCATTGTTTCAATACCATTTGTAATAAATTTGATACCGTTTGTATTATGAGCTGTAATTTTTGTGTTTTGATCCAATGAAATGACACCACCCAATCCACCCCAATTTTGGCCATCACATCCTTCAAATTGACTATCATATGTATTAAAACGTATACATCCCTGAAAATCTCCTTCAGATCCCGATTGTTTTCCAACCCAACTGTTATCGCCAACCGGTAATCTAACGGCATCATTTGCCGAAATATCCAAAATTACCTTTGGTATCATATTATTAATCCCAACTCGTCCACCAAATGGTTGAAGTGACAAGTGTTTTGTTTTTTTTTGATTTATGTGGCTAATATCATCATAATTTACACCGTTATTTTGCAATTCAGTTTGTATAATATTAGCGCTGAAATCGGGAATATCATTTAATTCGCCAAATAATTGAATACCACCAATATTGCAAGAAATATCCAAATATATACCCGATGTATCTTCACCATCGTTAAATATTTGATTAAAAATAAATCCAAATTTTGTATAATTATCGCGTGCAAAATTATTACTTGGATCCAAATTAAAATAATAATATTTATCTTCTTGGAAATAATCTTGTTCTACATTTGAAATATCTTTCTCATCAATTAATTTCCAACCAGCTCCTTTATCTGCAACCACATACCATTTTGAAGGCATATTTTTACTTAAATCGCCTGGCGCAGGTTTGAATCCATAATATTTCAATGTCCATAATTGAGGAAATGTGATATCTATTTCTTCACCACTTAATGAAATGTCTGTATCAGAGATGTCATAATTATTAGAAATATCCATAATAGAGATTGAAATAGTAGAAGGAATTGTGGTTATATTTGCAGATATATCTTTATTTATGTAACTTTTCTCAGATTCCCAGTAAGTTGCACCATTATCAAATAAATGCCAAATAGAGGAATTCGTTGTTCTTGTTTCATTTAATGTATAATCGCCCTTTGAATACGTATTATTTAAAATATTACTGGTATTGCTAACCATATTAAATGGCACCATATTCAAAATAGATCTTCCGAGTAACATATTGAATGTCCGCAAATTTCCAGAAACATCAAAATCAAATTTTGGTAAATATTGATTAAAAGGATTGCTTTTATCCAATAAATTACCTCTTTTTATATTAATTGCCACTTTCTCATTTACATAAATATTACCATTTTTATTTGCAGCCCACGCGGAACCTCCCACCGACTTAAGAAGTTCATCACCTACATTTTTTCCACCAACAGTTAAATTTCCAGTAATATTAACACTATTATTAATTTTCGTACTTGTATTAATATTTAACTCCGATGAATTTAATTTAAATTGTTCAGTCGCACTATTAAATATACTATAATCGCCCGTATAAGTATTTTTTAAATTAGTGGTTGTTAAATTAAGATTTGGTCCTGTAATATTTAAACCCCCAACAGCAGTCATATTTAAAATTCCGTTAGTATTAATATTGAAATTTCCACTGATATACTGAATTTTATTGTATTGATTTTCAAACCAAATTCTCCCACCATTACTTATCGTAAAATTTTTTGTTGTTAATTCGCTCTGGGTTAGCGTCAATGCTGCATTTATTTTCATTTCCGAATTATCAATAGATATTATATTTGTTGCACCATTATAAATATTGTATGATCCATCGTAATATGTATTTAATGAATTTTCATTATCATCGTATACTATTTTATTAGTGGATGCAGAACCTGTTATACCAAATTCAATATTTGTTTTTTTATTTGCATCTGAAGCCAATCTTAAATGATAATCATTTGTATCTTTTCCAAATTGCAAACCTTCTAATTGTGCACTACCATTTATTGTATTATCATTATCAACCACGTATAATTTTCCTTTGTAATCGGTTTTATCATTGGCACCTATTGTACGATTATCTGATCCGATACTAAAATCACCCTGTTCATTTATAAAAATGTTATCAGTATTGTTTGTATTTAAAATTATATTATATGATGCATCAATATTTAATGTTTTTTGACTATTTGCAGCGGCTTCTTTTTTTATTGAAAATGTTTTCTTTGAGTCTATATAAATACTATTCCCACTAGCGAAAATTTCATCAGCTATTATTTTATCCGTAATAACTGTTGTGGCAGTAACATTGGTGGCAGAAATATCAATACAAGATATATTCCCAATTAAATCAATATTGGATCCGGAAAAATCAGTTATATAAGCTTGGTTAGTATAATGGTGAGTCTTCCCAATATTTTTAACAAGTATCGTATTACTACTGATATCATTGCAGCAAATATCTTTCAAAATATTTAAATCACCCTGTCGCGTTAAAACAAAAATATCGCCATTACCACCTTCGCTAATTTGACCAAGAGTATATTTCATAACCGCACTATTCGCACCAGATGAATCAATGATACCATCTTTTCCCAATAATGTGCAATATGAAACATCTGCTGCCAATCTATGATTATCTCCAAATAAAAAATTGTAATCTCCTTGAATATTATGATTTTTACCATAAATAAAATTATAATTAAGTCTATTTGGTATTGAAGTATCAATATTTTTACCAAATAAAAAATTATAATTACTCTTGTAAATTTGTGGAGAGCCCGAAAGATCGTGATCTTTCCCAAATATAAATGAATAATTTGCAAGTGGAATATTTAATTCATCACCAAAAGCAATTGTATTATTGCTTATACCGGTTATTTCTCTCCCAATCATTAAAAGGGGTAAATCAACTTTACTACAATCAATTACAGCTCTTGGTTGATAAGAACCTATCCCTAAATTATTTTGTAAATATAATACACCATTTCTACTATAGTCAATATTTTCATAAGCTTTTGATAAAATTGGAACAATTTCAGCGCTAGAAATATCAAAGACAGATCCAAAAAAAGTATTTCCGCGAAGATTTAAAAAGGATGTTGATATATTTTTAAAACGTTCCCAATAAACATCGGATTCAATACTAGTGTCTGGTGGCGCTTGACCAGCTGCAGCCATTTCTCCATTTCCAATTACAAAATCACAGTTTTTAAAAATAAACAATCCCGATGGGTCGGTTGGGTTGTTACTTTCGGGTCCTGGTCCAACTGTGTATGAATTGGGTAAGACACTAATTAATGTGTGACTTGCATCAATTACTCTATTTTGACCCGTTCTTGTTAATAATTCTTTTCTATAACCACCATTTTCGTGATATAGTGAAATTGTTTGACCTCTATTGGCTTGTCCACCAGTTGCTGTACCTTCAACGATGCTTGTATTAAAAAAATTTAACCGATCTGTTAAACTAATAAATCCATTTACAATTAAACCAGATTTATGAGCTGGTATTGTGGCGGTTCCGGGAATTGTTGAACAGTTAATAAATACACGTTGACCCGTTCTAAGTAGTTGAGAATTTCCTTCTATTGTGTCTGAAACATTTGCAATATCAACCTTTGAAATTGTTAAAACTGGTGCTTGTAATACTGCATTTTTCGAATCATAATGCAGTGTTGTTTGTTCTAAATCCGTTAGTTCGTAACCTGATAATTTATTTATAGAAAATTTTAAACTTAATTCAGTATTATTATCATTTTTAAAAAATGATATACCACTTGCATAATTTCCCGATTGATCTTCAGTAAATGCTAATGATGGTGTATTATCTTCTAAAGGACTATCTATTTGCCCCATTGAAATTCTACTATATGGTGTTTTTGTACCTACACCAAATACAGTTCTCGTGTTATCACTTTTAATAAAAATGCCTTCAATATCGCCCAGTGCATCTTCGGGTTTCGTTAAGGATAATGCTTCAACGTTGTTTCTAGTTACAGTTCCGCTTTGTCCTGCTACTCCAGATAGGCGTGACATTAATATATATTTACTATTTTAAAAAAAAAAATAAAAAAACTTATTTAATTATAATTAAATAAGTTTTTTTATGTAAAAAATTATTTACATAAAATGTAAGTAAAATATTAATATTAATATAATTTAAATATGGGATATTTAATTGAATTATCTTTCAATATCAATAAAGTTTCAAATTTTATTCAAACAAAAGAAATGATTCTTAAAATAGCAGAAAAATACAATAAGACTTTTTCATATAATAATTACGAAATAATGGGGAAAAATAGAACTATTTTTAGAAATCATTATGTAATGACATACCTATTTGATGATGAGAGTGATATCGTGAAATTTATAAAACAGATAAAATTAATGAAATATATTTATATTGAATCAATTTCTTATGATGATTGTGTATTTAAAATGATGTATGCTTCAAAAAAATATTTAAATATAATGGATAAAAATAAAGCCAAAGAATATTTAGAAAAGAAGCGAAACAATACATTATTTAAATTTGATTCGGTTATTATGAAAGAAATGTATAAGAAATAATATTATAATGGAAAAACAAAATTTGAAATATTACCCAATTCATAAATTACCAAGAATTAAACAAAAAAATAAAGCTGAAAAACAAGGAAAGATATTAAAAATAAATACAAAATTTAAAAAATAAATTGATTGTAATTTCTTTTAAAATTTATATATTAAAAATAAATTACACACACAAAAATGACAAATAAAAACATCATTGATCTCTTTGAAAAAATGGAAAACCTTATGTATATTGAAGGTCAACCTTTCAAAGCCAGAGCTTATAACAAGGCAAAGGAAACAATTATGCTTACCAATATCCCAATTAAAACAAAAGAAGATATTCTTGGTAAAGGACCTTTTAAAGAAGGTAAAACGGTTTATAAAGTGTTGACGGAATATTTGGAAACGGGTCAAGTTCAAAAATTAAAAGACGCTGAAAATGATCCAAAATATTTATTTACAAAGGTCTATGGTATTGGTCCCAAAATAGCTGCAAAACTTGCAAAGGATCACGGTGTAAAAACAATTGATGAATTGCGTGAACGACAAGAAGAACTTTTGAACAATGTCCAGAAAAAGGGACTTCAATATTATGAAGATATTTTGGAAAGAATTCCACGAAAAGAAATTGACAAGTATTATACTAAACTTCGCAAGTTGTTCGTAAAAGTAGCAACAAATGATAGTAAAATGCAAATTGTGGGTAGTTGGCGGCGAAAGGCGAAAACATCTGGCGATATTGACATTATTATGAGTGGAAATGCTGATGTATACAAGAAATTCATTGATTTGCTCATTCAGCAGAATATTCTTATTGAAGTGCTTTCTAGAGGAAAAATCAAAACACTTGGTATTTCTAGACTAACACCGTCAGCCACAGCAAGACGTATTGATTTTATGTTTACTACAAAAGAAGAATTTCCTTTTGCAGTATTGTATTTTACAGGTAGTAAAATATTCAACACTATTATGCGAAAACGTGCTCTAGATCTTGGATATACTATGAATGAACACGGGCTTTATCATATGGTGAATAATAAAAAAGGCGATAGAATCCAACAAACGTTTGTAGATGAAAAATCCATATTTGATTTTTTGGGTATTGAATGGCGAGACCCAAAAGATAGAATTGACGGAAATTCATTTCAACTTACGGATGTTGCCGCTAAGGGAAAGACAGAGCAAAAGGTGGAACCTAAGGTGAAGAAACAAACTAAAAAAAACGCACTAAAAAAAAGTCTCCGAAGATCTAAGCGTGCAAAAAAAAAAATCCCAAATAAAAATGTAAATGCTAAAATGAATATTAAGCATTTTAAAAAAGAAGGTGAAGGCTATCTTTATACATTAACAGAAAATGATATTGAAGAAATGGTACAAGAAGCTGATGAATATTATTATGCAAAAAATAAACCATTGATGACGGATGAAGAATATGATATTTTGCGTGAATGGTCTCAGGAGGCATTTCCTGAAAATGAAGTCATTACAAAAGGTCACGAAGGTGTGACGATTACAGCTTCCAAAAAAAAGGTGAAATTGCCCTATTTTCTAGGTTCAATGGATAAAATTAAACCCGATACAAATGTTTTGAACAATTGGATTAAGAAATATCCAGGAAATTATGTTCTATCCGCAAAATTGGATGGAATGAGTTGTTTAATTTGCTATGAAAATGATAGTATTAAAATTTACACTCGTGGAAAAGGTAACGAAGGTTTTGATATTTCGCATCTTGCACCTTATATTACTATTCCCACATTGAAAGATAATGTAGCTGTGCGAGGTGAATTGATTATATCTAAAGACAATTTTAAAAAACACAGAAAAGAATACTCCAATGAGAGGTCATTTGCTGCGGGTATGGTAAATGGTAAAAATTTGGATACATCTAAATTGGCCGATCTTGATTTCGTCGCTTATGAAGTCATTCAACCTGATTTGCCGCCATCCCAACAATATGCTTTTCTAAAATCAAAAAAATTTATAACTGTAATTAATAAAACAGTGAAGAAAATTGATCAAGATATCTTGTCTGATTATCTTATGAAATGGCGAGAATCTTATAAATACATTATTGATGGAGTCATTTGCATTCAAAACAGGAAATACAAGCGTAAAACGAAAGGCAATCCAGATCACGCGTTTGCATTTAAAAAGGTAATGGGTGATCAAATAGGTGAATCTATTGTAACGGATGTCATTTGGTCTAAAACGCAGTATGGATATGTGAAACCGAAAATCAAAATTCGTCCTGTCAAAATTGGCGGAGTGAAAATCACATACGCAACAGCACATAATGCGAAATTTATTGTAGAAAAATCAATTGGCATTGGAAGTGTCATTCAAATTATCCGCAGCGGTGATGTGATTCCAAAAGTTTTAAAAGTTGTGAAACCAGCAAAAGAACCTAAGATGCCGCCACAAGAAATGGGAGTAAAATGGAATAAAAGTGGTGTGGATTTGATTTTGGAAGATATTGAAAATGATGAAACGGTGCGAGATAAAACGATATTGGCCTTCTTCCAAACAATCAATGTGGATGGTTTAAAAAAAGGAAATATGAAGAAAATCATTAATGCTGGGTATGATTCTATTCACAAAATTCTGAATATGTCGGTAGATGAGTTTATGACAATTCCTGGATTTAAAGAAAAATTATCTGAGAAAATTTACGATAGTATTCAAGATAGAATTGAGAACGTGAGCTTGCCTTTGCTGATGGATGCTTCTAATATGTTTGGTCACGGAATGGGTGAAAACAGAATTAAGTTGATTTTGGATGAATATCCCGATATTCTTACGATGAAAGCGAATTCACCCAAGAAACGAGAAATGGTTGTGGATATTGATGGTTTCGCGGAAATAACTGCGAAGAAATTTGTGAAAAACATTCCAGCATTCAAGCGATTTATTAGAGAAAATGATTTGGAATATAAGTTGGAATATATAAAAGAACAAGCATCGTATGATACTTCACACCCATTGTATGAGAAAAACATTTTGATTACTGGTTTTAGAGATGAAGATTTCAAAATGAATATTCGCAATGTAGGTGGTAAAATTGCAAGTGGTATTAGTTCCAATGTGGATATTCTTGTTGTAAAATCAATGGACAGTACAACAAGTAAAATGAAAAAAGCTCAGGAATTGGGAGTAGATATTATGACAAAAGATGAATTCACGAATACTTATTAAATTGATTTAAAAATATTATAGAAATAATATACTATTTTTTAATAATGACTACTTTACCACTAAAAGCTCTTAGACAAATTGGCAATCAAAAATGGTTATCTGGTATTAATAATTTGGTATCAAATAATAATCTTACAAATCAAATTATAAGTTGGTGCGAATCAGGATGGGTGTATTCTATGCATCTTTTAAATATGGAAACAGAAGCCAGTGGAAATACTATAATAACAGTTAGACAAGATGTGTATAAATTGGATAAATATCCGGGAGATATTAAAAATCTATTGGAGTTTATTGTTAGTTATGATTCGGATGAATTAAAAAAAGCATCAGATCTTTGTGTATATGAAGTTAAAAAATAAATTGATATAAAAATTATATAATATTTTTTTTATAAAAAAAATAATGGATCAATTCAATATTACACCACAGGAATTTATTGTAGAGGGGAAACCTTTTAAATCAAAAGCCAAATTTGACGATAGAGATGTGACTATTATTAGTAAGGTAGTAAAAGAAGACGATATTTATAAACTTGTGATCAAAGGTGATTATAAGCGTAGTAGTGAATGTACAATTACTCTAAGTCAACCCGATATAGATTTATCATTGGATGATATGCAAGAATTTGCGATTCGTTCAATGCAAGTTGTTATTCCCAAGTTTATATTTGAAGATTATCCCGATTCGTTGAAGAAGGTGGCGGAGGATGAGGCGGCAGCAGATGCTGTTGAGGAAACATCTGAATAAAGTATAATATTATCTTTTGCGGCGGCGACGGCGAGTTCTTTTTTTACGTTTTCTTTTTCTGCTTTTTTTCTTTAATTTTCTGTTGGATTTCTTGCTATATTTCTTGCGTCTGCGGCGTCTTACGGGTTCTTTTCCTGCTTTTGCGTTTTTCGCCGCCTTTTCTTTGTCCGAGGAGACTCTGACTTTCTCTATTGAGATGGTCGAGTTGGGTATTGCTTGCCTCATGCCTCTCTGTAATCTCTGCGATCCTCTTATTTGTTGCTTCTATGTCGGCCTTCTGTTCTGCTCTGTCGGCCTCCCGTTTTGCTCGATTGGCATCCGCCGAAATTCCACGTAAATTTTCCTCATCTAATCCGCTGGCAAAATTTGCTCCGTATCGATCGGTAATTTCTTTTTGAAAATAAGACGCTGCTCTTCTAATTTCGTCTGCATTATAATCACTAGTTAAAAGGGCCTCGATTTTTGAATCAAAACCTTTCATATGACATTCGTTACCGATATTTATAGAGATTCCACTACTCGAGTCTTTGCTTTCATTTTGAACAAATGTTTGTCTCTTTTTTTTATCATTCAATGTATTTGCTAATGAACATCTTGGTGAAACTACATAACCACAACTAGATTTAGATTCTTTTTCTTTTATTATGGGAATGTAGGCATCTTGGATTTTGGGGCATAATCCTTGTGATTTTTTTATCCTCGTCGCGCCGAATGGATTTTTCGCATCTTTTTTATATTTAAAAATATCCCAACTATTTAATTGAGTCTGACCATTTGGTAGTCCTACCTTCAGCATTTTCATATCCAATGATATGGCATAAAGAGCTTTCCACCCACGTTCATATTTTCCTGCGGCGCATTCTCTGATTACACTATTAAAATCTTCGGCAAGAGCACTAGCTATTTCTGTTTGATTATTAAGAATTTTATTTAATACGGCCAGGTCGTTTGCAAGTGTGTTGTCCCAATTTTTGCGAGCTTCTGCAAGGGCTTTACCCGGGTCCTGTATAAATAAACCAAGATATTCATTAGATTCTGTTACTGGAACGTTTTTAGATTCTGCCATCACTTATACATATTATTCAGATTATAATTTAAATAAAAAGGGAGAACAATGTTCCAGTTCTTCCTCAATATTGCCCACATTACCCAACAAGAATTCTTTCAAAAAAGTACTATGGGATACAATACAAATATTTTTTTCTGGTCTTTCTCTCAGCATTTCTTTAAAATGATCTGAACGCTCTTTTAAATCAAATAAAGATTCTATTTCGGGCGAATCTTTCCAATACGTGGATTCTTCAGGAATATTACTAAAATCAATATCGGGATATTGTACTTTTAATGCAACTTTACTTAATCGGTGATTACATTCTTCTATTGCTTGGGGATATTCCATAATGTTATCATTTGCTATCATTTTTATTTTTGTCTCTTTAAAGATATTTGTTGCTGTTTGTATGGTGCGAGTCAACGGTGAAACAAAAATAATTTCTATATCTTCTTTTTTATCCCAAGTTCTACCCAACGCCAAAGATTCCAAATTCCCTTTCCCCACAAGTGGGGTGTCTCTATATTTCGGCAATGTATATGCCTTTGTACCAATATCTTTAAATAAAACATTATGTAAAGCAGTCCCATGTCTAATGCACCAAATATTTTTCATTTTTATATATTGATAAAAAAAAATGTTTAACTTATTTTATTTTCTGTTTTTTTTTTCCGTTTTTTTTCCCGTTTTCTTTTTTTCGTTTGCTTTTTCGTTTGCTTTTCCTTTGCTTTTTCGCTTTCTTTTCGTTTGCTTTTCCTTTGCTTTTCCGTTTGCTTTTTCGCTTTCTTTTCGTTTTCTTTTTCTTTTTGATTTTTTCCGTTTTTTTACCTTTTCCAACGGGAATTATACCTTTTCCAACGGGAAATGTATATTTTAATAATACATCCTCTGTTCCTATTTTTTTTGGTAAGTAAAGTATTTTACCATTCATTTTAACTGTTAAAAATTCTCCTTTATCGTCAATAACTTCATCTTTCGCAAATTCATAACCAATTTTCGGTCCGTAATTGTTTTCGTTATTAACTGCATAATCATATTTTTTATCAGAATTTAAGTATTTTATTGGTCTTTTATTTAGTGACAAACCTTGTAAACCTTTGTGAACCCACCCACTTCCTGGATCGGGAGGGGTATCATATGTGTCATCAGCTGAATTAAATGAATCCGTGGTTGCGCTTTTTTTATTACAACATTCATCCATCCTATTTTCCATATCTGTTAATCTATTATTCATCTTAGTAATGAATCTGGGGCTGATGATCTTGGTAGATTGTTTTCTTGAAAAACGTAATAATGATGACATTATATAAATTATATAAATATTTTAAAAAGTTGGTTTTGTCAAACTTTTTTAAAAGTTGGTTTTGTCAAACTTTTCTAAAAAATTTTTGTTTAACTTTTCTTAAAAGTTTAAAAGTTTAAAAAGTTATTTGGTATTCTGTTTCCCGATGGAAATCCCTTTTCAAACTCTTCCACAAGTTCAAATAAATCGTCCTGTTTTTCTTTTTACGTTCACCGCTTTCACCCCCCAATATCATTGCCATATATTTATTAAAATGCGCAGAATTTGCGCGCGTTTTTTTACTCCATTCTGAATACACATTCATAACTTTTTTCTGAATTTTGCTTACAATTGTTGACAAATCTTCTTCGGTAAATACAGCCCATTCTCCCTTCCAACAATAAATTTGCTTTTTTTGCTCCCATGCTAAAAAATATCCCTCATAAAAACCCCTTATAATTTTCCCATATCCTTCAATAAATCCCGCTTGAAAAAGATACGTTAAATGGTGTTCGTTGGGAATAATTATATAACACAGACCATTAATGTCATTTAAAGGTTGATCATATATATCATTGCCGTGTAAAATAAGCCATTCAAAAATCGTTTTCTTTTCCTTTTTTTTAAACGTTTTATTCTCCAAACGCTTAATTTTTTTATGCAATTTCTTATTTTCCTTCTGCAACTCCAAAACCATTTTATAAAGACTATGGGGACTGGGTGTCGTCTCAAATGTATCTTTATTTTTTATATTATTTATATTTTGACATTTAATAATATGTTCGTCTTTATTTTCAGAAATTGTTACACTGCAATAAGGACATATATCCATTTTTATACATTATAAAATGATTTATTTTTAAGATCAATTTATAATATTTTGATAATATATAATGTCCATTTGTAATAATTCTTTCCCACTTTTGGTATGTCCCAATCCAAATAATGTTACACATCCGATGACAAATCAAAAACAATATAGAATTTCTGCTTCCCATTATTTAGATTTAAAAAAATCACTCACTGTTATTGGTCCAAGCGGTAATATTATGCGTGCACAAAATCAAAATGTGCCTACCGATAATAATAAATGTGTCTCCAATATAGGTGGTCCAGGTGACAATACACCAGCGTTAGAAACGCGAGGGTTAGTACGAGCAGCACGTAAAAATGACAATGCTGGTGTAGACAGAAAACACGGAAGTTACGAGCGTTATTTAGCTAGAAAGCGAGGATGGAACATTGTTCAACTTGAGTGCGATTAAACATTAAATGTTAACCGATTCTTAATTATGCAAAACTATATACATATTAAGTGACCCTGCCAATAATAACCAAGCAATATATGGAATAAGCAGATATGCAGCCAATTTGCTAACTTTCATAAAATATGTAAATGTAATAATTGTCAATATAATAATTAATATAATGCTTACTAAAGCCGCTTTTATCATTCTATATTTAAAAAATACAGTTGTCCAGGTTATATTAAGAGCTAATTGTATAAGAAATACAGTTAGTGCATCGCAATAAGGGAAACATTTTTTATTATTCCAAACTAAAAAGAAAGAAATAAATAATAAGGTATATAAAATACCCCAAACAATACCGAATACTTTATTTGGTGGTGACCATGGTGCTTTTTTTAGTTTTTTATACCAATCGTTCATATAATATATATTAATAAAATTAATATTTTTATAATATATAATGGATATTCCAGTAAATTGGGCTTTGGTAAATAATGACGTCGGATTATTTTCATTTAAAGGAGATGCAAAACAAGCAAAAGTTGTTGATGTTTATGATGGAGACACTATAAAAGTTGTATTTTCAGTTCAAGATAAATTGTATAAATTCAACTGTCGTATCCAGCACGTGGATACGCCAGAAATAAGAACTAAAAATAAATTAGAAAAACAATTTGGATTAAAAGTGCGTGATATATTGCGAGATAAAATATTGGGAAAAATTGTCAACATTGTTTGTGATGATTTTGATAAATATGGTCGCTTATTAATAGATATAAAACTTGAAGATACATTATTAAGTCAATGGTTAATTTCAAATAATTATGCGTTTGAATATGACGGTGGAACAAAAAAAAGTTGGGAAAAATATTTAACTAGTTTGGTTTAATAAATATAAATACATTCTTAGTATTAATATTTATAAATGAATAAAAGAGAACAACAATTGAAATGTATTCACGAAGAAGCTTTTGAGCTTTTTTCCAAAAAAAATAAAGACTATGGTGATTCCTTCGCCACTTATGGACCTGTTGGCGTGATTGTCAGAATGGGTGATAAAATACAACGGCTTATTTCTGTAACCACAAATGGTGTTCATTTGGTAAATAATGAATCTTTAAGAGATACGCTTATAGATTTGCATAATTATGCCGCGATGGGGATAATGTTAATGGACGAAAAAAGTGATATTGAAACAGGTCAACCAAAAGATAATTTATGAATTAAATAATTTTTTATATTTATTATTGCAGTCTGTTTCTGAAATAAAATACTCAACAATTGGTGCTATTGATAAAACTTCAAATACAGAACTATTAGACATATTATAACGACCGTTAACAGGTATTGAATTAGTTATATAAAATTTACTAATCGCGGTCTTTGCATTTCCTTTATTATCAACGAATTTTTCCCACGAATTATTTGGAAAAACTCCGTGTGTTGCGAATGCGCCAATTTTACAGTTAGCGATATTTTGTATAGCTTCTGCGCATTTTATAAGCGTTCCCCCAGATTGAACCAAATCATCAATAATTATAACTTGTTGGCCCGCTTTAATATGCTCGCGACCGTCTTTTATTACAACTTTGCGAATTTCTCCATCCCTTTCTTTACCACATATTACAAATTTAGCAGTTTGTTTTTTATCTTTGAAAAATCTTTCAAATAATTTTTTATATCTTTTGTGTGCACCATCGTCTGGAAAAGCTATGATTGGTTGCTTACCCAGACTATCTATTTTTTTACATAATAATCCCGCTGCAGTTTTTAATTCCACCAATACGTTATCATTAAAATAAAATTGCTCACTTAAAGCGTGTATATCTATCAAGCCAATTACACTTGGACCAGATGCACATAGTGGTATTGAGGATAATATTCTTGTTAATGTATTTGCCGTTGCAATCTCACCCGGGACAGTTATACGCTCCATTGTTCCAGTTGGAAACCACGGTATTATAACTTTATAATTTATTGCACGATATTTTGGTAAAGCAAACATTACCGCCATTTGTGAGAAAACTGATTCGGGTGTATCTAAAGAAGACAAAAATACAACATTTTTTTGCATTACTTCCTGATGATTTTTTATAAACAAATTTGGCCAACCATCTTTAAATTTTGGCCATTGATTTCCTTTAAATCCTGCGAGATCATCTATTTTTTTTTGATCAGGATTTGAATTCCATAAATCAGAATTGGTTGTTATTTCCCCCAATATTACACTACCGGGTCTTGATTTATTAATTAAATTTTTCACTTCTAAGGCTGTACTATACATACTTGGTGCATAGAATAATAATGTTCCGCATTTAGTATTGGCTTTTCTCTTTCTTGTATGCTTTCCCTTCCTTTTCTTTTTATTAACCCGACTCATTATATAATATAAAATATATTATAAAATATTATAATTCTGAATTTATATTTTGAATATAAAATACGTTTGTTGTTTTTTTTTCATTACAAATACAATAATTGGATATTTTCAACTTTTTGGATATACCAGAATATGAAATTTTAAGTTCTTTTTCAATATCGCGCAAAGATTTATATAATTTTGTATTTTTTTCTAGATCAATTACGAGATATTTATATTCTTGTATATGATTCATTAGTTCTATTCTATGTTTATCTACTATGAAATCGCGTTGATCTTTAGATATTTCTTTATCCATACTTAAATTTAAATGGTAAATAATTTTTAAACATTTTCTATAATATATATATGTTAAAACAACAATCTAATTTTTTAATTATAACTCTTTTAATTTTTACATTTATTTTTATAAGCTATGCTGTTCTACCTTATTTGAAGATTCGGCTACCAACCATTAGTGGTACCGTTGTGAAAGGTACGGGACAAACGTCTCAATATGGATATCCAACCGCCAATATGATCATAGATACAAAATTGGATCGTGGTGTTTATACAGGAAAATGTCAATATGGGAAAGTTACGATTTATAGTGAGGATAATTTTTGTGTAAAATGTCATATCCATAACTTTGCAAATAATATTTTGGGTGATTTTTTAAAAATATCTAAGGTTAAATTTAAAGAACCTTATCCAAATTAAACACTTTCAGGATTTTCAACACTTTCAGGATTTTCAACACTTTCAGGATTTTCAACACTTTCAGGATTTTCAACACTTTCAGGATTTTCAACACTTTCAGGATTTTCAACACTTTCAGGATTTTCAACACTTTCAGGATTTTCAACACTTTCAGGATTTTCAACACTTGGGGGACGCGCGATTGGTAAATTTAGTCGCTCTGCTTCCGAAGGACTAATCTGCGCAACAGTTGCAACTGGAAGGTCCGAAATCCTTTGCGGTTGTGGTGTCCTTCGTTGTGGTGTCCTTCGTTGTGGTGTCCTTTTATTACTAATATTGTTTGTTCTTTTCCGTATAGTTGGTGCCGATTTTCCTCTCGGTTTACTTGGTTGTTTTCGCGACTTTTTTTTTACTGGTGCTGATTTCCCTCTCGGTTTACTTGGTTGTTTTCGCGACTTTTTTTTTACTGGT
>Ga0206131_10000653_pt1 | contig 46997 bp, 46 predicted proteins | sample Helgoland_Spring_FD_148636 | JGI IMG/M metagenome (GOLD analysis project Ga0206131, IMG submission 148636) | Pelagic subsurface seawater microbial communities from Kabeltonne, Helgoland, North Sea - Helgoland_Spring_Bloom_20160517_1 | ecosystem: Environmental > Aquatic > Marine > Epipelagic ... | reverse complement strand
ATAAGTTATGCCGGCGTACCGCCGCATATATATCGCTATAATACCACGCGCGTTAGTATCCATATATGCGTGTATACGTGAGGGAAGGGTGTAGCACAATTTATGAATCGAACACGATCTTACACCCCCGATTAGTATATATGGATATTTTATAGACCCCCAATAAAGGGGGCCTTTTCTCATTTAACGTCAAAACTTAAAAAATATTAAAATGGCAACCTTCTTTTTTTAAAACCTTTTTGACATCGAGAAAAATATATATTTATATTTGTTTTATTTCTATAATCAATACCTATCAATTGTATTTGGGTCCCTTAAAAACCCTTTAATATTTTGTTTTAATGTATTGATTTCACTAAACGCATCCGCAAGATTTTTATTAAATACTTTATTTGAATCCGTTAGCTTTAATGTATTTTTATTCGCAATCTGATGTACTTTATTTACCAAATCATTTAACTCAGTTATAGATGAATAATTTTCCTTTTCCATCTTAGCTATAATATCCATAGTTAAATCTTCTACCATTTTCAAATCCTCATTTAATTCAGCATACCTAATAGAGGAGATATTTGATTGAGATTGATATCTCGTCAGTAATTCCGTATGTGAAGATTTTACTGAACGTAATAGTTTAATTCCATATAGTACTCCTACTGATAGCACCCCACTTATAAAATATAATAATTCCATATAACATTAATTTAGCATAAGGGGTGGGACTCGAACCCACGACCTCCTTGACCCGTTTGCTTTTCACGATCGTATATATTATGCGCCCGGTTATAAATCAAGGCGAGCTACCTACTGCTCTACCCTTTTATTACATCGAATATACGAATAATAATTGGGGGAACCACACTATCTTATAAAAAATGTGTAAATAATTTAGTATATACGGATGTATAGATGTAGATATGTATAAGAGAAAGAGTCGTTTTTCGCCTTTTACATATTTATAATAAAATATAAAATGGCATCATATACTGCAAACCAACTTTCTGGAGAAGGAGTACCTACTGAAGCACTTGTAGGAAATAAAACTTTTACTTTAACTAATCCTTCTTCCGGTTCTTCTTATTTTACAATTGAAACCGTTAGAAATAGTGATGGGTTTTATGATTCAATCTCTGCTACTAATGCTTTAGGGAGTTATTCTACTTTTACTTCTATTGATGAAAATACTTTAATTACTTCTTCTTATATTGCCTCTGTTGTTGTGCCTTCTGGGGGTGGTTCATTTCAATTTAATTCTACTGTAGATGTTGCTTTAAGTGGGTCTTTTTTAAGAGCTACAGGTGGAATTACATTAACGATTTCATAATATAATTTTTCCTTTAAAATCTTTAGAAGTAATGCGCCGGAGATTTGGCTACCGGGGATATCCTTCGTATATTTACCATGTTAGTAAGGTTGCTAACATTAAATAAAGGTTATATGAGTTATAAAAGAACAGAAGCACAACGATTAATTACAAAGTATGGTATCCCTGAAGCATCATCTATGTTATCTAGTAAGGAAACAAATGATTGTGTTGTAAGAGCTGTATCATTTGCATTTGATGTTGATTATATTAAAGCACATCACTTCTGTGAGATGAAACTTCACCGTAAATCTGGGGAAGGTACATATACTCGACGTTATCTACCTAATGTTAAACAAGCATTTGGTTGTAAAATTAAACAATTGGGTAAGTTTGGTAAATACAATAAAGATTATAGATATCTTACCCGCCCTCAGAAATCTAAGGTTGAAAAGTGGAGTAATGTCAAGCAAAAGTGGGTAGTGAAACGTGAAACAGTTCAGGTTGAATATAAGGTAAAGGAATTTGTTAAGTTACATAGTGAAGGTAAATATTTAGTTGTAGTAAAGGGTCATATGTTTGCCCTAATCGATGGTGTAATTAAAGGAAATTGGAATGATAGTAAACGCCTAACACGTAAAGTAAAAAGTGCATATAAAGTATGTTAAAAATAATGCACCAGAGGCTTGGCTACCCGGGATATCTTTCGTATATTTACCATGTTGATGCAGTTAAGCATCACGATTAAAATAAAGGTTATGTTTAATAGACAAAATGTTAAAGAGTTTAGAAGTGATTTCCAATTAGCAGTTGCTAAATTAGAAGAGCAGTATGGTTGTAATATCTCATTAGGTACTATCAGTTTTGATGGAAGTGAGTTAAGAAGTAAAATGACAGCTCGAAAAGGAGAAAAAATTGTAAAATTAACCAAAGATGATTTCCAAGTTGGAGATATAGTTGGTATTAACCATAAAAAAGTTAACCCAAAAGACCAATTTAGAATTTACAAAATTAATTCTAAAAATATTGGAGTTGAAAAACTCAACCCAGGTAATGGTAGAGTAGGAGCACAAATGAGAGTTTCACCAAGTTTATTGTTTAAAAAATAATTGAAAGTAATGCACGGGAAGCTTGGCTTCCCGGGCTATCCTTCGTATATTCAAGTATATTAATAATTAAATAAATCAAAGTTATGTTAAATTACGAAAGTCAAGAGTTTAAGAGTTTAGAAGAGTTAAGAGAAATCGCTCCAAGTATTTTTACCAAAGTTGGTTCAGAAAATACAAGTGATAAGTACACCCACATTCCAACTGATCAAGTGATCAAAGATATGGAATTATTAGGTTGGGGAGTTGTTGATGCTAAAGAGGTTAAAGCCCGTGAAAATGTTGGGTTTCAGAAGCATTTAGTTGTTTTTAGAAATAATGATGTTGTTATTAAAGGTGATGATGGTGATACTGTTTATCCACAGGTATTACTTACAAATTCTCACGATGGTAAAAATGCCTTCCAATTTACAGCTGGATTATTTAGAATGATTTGTGAAAATGGTTTGGTTATAGCTACAGATACATTTGAAAATGTAAAGATCCGTCATATGGGATATGATTTTTCAACTTTGCAAGATACAATTAAAGAGATGGTTGAAAGATTACCTTTAACTGTTGAAGCAATGAACAAAATGAAAGAAGTTGAATTACAAGAAGAGCAAATGTTTGATCTTGCTAAATCATTTTTAGATATTAGAGTAGAAGGTACAGAAAATACCTTTGATAATCAAGCAATTGAAGAAGTTTTAGAAGTTCAACGTAAAGCAGATGAAGGAAATATGCTTTGGGAAGTATTTAATCGTGTTCAGGAGAATATTATTGAAGGAAATTTCGAATATATTACAAAAACAGGAAAAAAACGTCAAGCTCGAGTTATTAAGAATTTCAAACAAGATCAGGATGTAAATAAAAAAATGTTTAGTAAAGCATTAGAATTTGTAGCATAATGAAAAAGTTATTATACATAACCTTAATAAGTTTCCTTTGGGCATGTAGCCCAGAGGAGCTTATTTCACCTTATCCTTGTTTAAATGGAGATTGTAGTGCATTATTTTCAATAGACCCACTAGTATCCCCAGGAGTATACCAAGATACTAATGATTATTGGCATATTTCACATCAGGGGATACAATATTTTACTTTAAGAGGAAATACAAGTGAGCTCCACCCTAATTATATTGTAAATGGAGTACCTTTAATTGAAACTATATTTGATTCTGATTATTGGGTATGGATAGATGGTATTACTTTTACAGTACCCCTATATAGTGTGTTAGGATATTTTACAGGGGGTGATTTTACCAACCCCATTCCTATAGGTAGTTCAACCTATACTATAGAAGATATGGCTAATAATTTTCCACCCTTAAATATTGTAGGATATTCATATAATACTAATTCAGATATTCAAAGTTTAGGTACTTATAGTAAATATAATTATAAACCTCAACAGCAAATATTTTTTGATAATCAAATGGTAGGAGATACTATTAAAGTATTTACTAAAACAGTATTTCCCAATAATATAGAAATAGAAAATGAATTTAAAATTATATTAGAATGAGTTTAACTAGATTAACTAAAGATAAAGCTAAGGAGTTTATTCCCTTAAAAGAAAATTACGGAAATACCGGTATTGAAAACGCAGCTTTTTTTACCATCACCCCAAGTGAACGAGGAGAGGGATGGGAAGATGTAACGTATTATACCGAAAAAAAATATGGGCTTTATGCTGATCAAGGTGAAGGGGATCAATGGGTATATGTATTATCGAACCCTTCATTACCTAAGGAATATCTAAAAATTGGATATACTAAATTAAAACCTGAAGAAAGAGCAACCCAAATATCATCTGCTACTGGTGTTCCTACACCTTATAAAGTAGAATGGGCTTATAAATGTTTTAATGGTGAAATGGTAGAAAGAATGATTCACGAAAAATTAAAAGCTTTTAGAGTTAACAATAGGAAAGAATTTTTTCACATTAGCTTGGAAGAGGCAAAAGATAATATTATATTAATAGGCAATAAATTTAAATAAAAAATGAGTATAACACAAGAACAAATAGATCAAGATAATACAAAATCAGAATTAATTCAAGATTTAGTAGCAACTTCAACAGTAATGGATGAAATGTGGAGATACCACCCAGATAATCCAAATAAAAAAGATATTATTAAAGAATATAACATTTTAAAACAAATACATGATGATATTGAGCAAGAATTAGCTGATTTATCTAAATTGGAGGGATAATATATATTTATAATTAAATAATATTAATGATAGATAAAAATAAATTATTTTCACTGTTTGTTGATGGGGAAGAAGTTAAAGACCAAAAGGTCAAAAAGGAGATTAAAGAATTTATGGAAGGCCCGTTTGCTAAAATAGGAATGTTTGTTAAATTAATTCAAAATCACCATATATTTCACCAAAAACTAGAAAAATTTTTAAAACAAGAACAACCTAATTATAATGTAGAATCAACTAAGGAAGCATCAGAATTTACAGTATATAATAGAGCTTGGTCTTATATAAAAAATATTAATATTGATAAGTCTGAGGATTTAAATGCTATTATTAATTTTGATAGTAAGATATTTTATCAATCATTAAATACTGCAATTAATTTTTTTGAATCATATGAAGAATATGAAAAATGTGCACATTTACATAAAATTAAAGAAATAGTTAAAGAAATTTAAAAAAAACTAGGATACCCAAAAAACTTTACGTACATTAATATTACAGGTTATGTAAGAAAATGGGATAAGAAGGAGATGGAAATAAAGGCATAAAGGGATAAGGGGTAAATTATTAAATAAGTTATATATATTATGAAACACAGGACTATTATTACCCAAAAACTAACTCAGTTAGAATCAACATTAACAAATCTCCAAAGAATAGTAAATACCCAAGAACCTATTGAAACTTATAAGATTAATATAATTAGAGCCCAGGCATTAGTTGAAGATATTGAATCTTTTATAGATAGAGAACCTCAATCTATTTACGAAAACTAAATAAAAAAATGAAATTATCAGCAGAACAAATCCAATCAAATTGGGAAATATTTAACGATAATATTAGAACCCACATTGAAGGGGATCGTAAATATAAGGTACTTGACTTTTATAAAAAGTATGAAGAACGAGTTATATTAATGCCCGCGGCCCATAAAAAAGAATATCATGGAGCATTTCCCGGAGGATATGTTGCTCACGTAAATAGGGTAGTTGAAGGTGCTATTAGATTATATGATATGTGGGAAGACATGGGTTGTGATATGACTACATTCACTAAAGAAGAATTAGTATTCTCCGCTATAAATCATGACTTAGGTAAAATGGGAGATAAAGATAATGAATCATATATTCCTCAGACTGACCAATGGAGACGAGATAAATTAGGTGAGGATTATATGTTTAATAAAAAGTTAGCATTTGCTTCTGTACCTGATAGAGGTTTATTTTTATTACAACAACATGACATATCTTATACATTTAATGAAATGATAGCTATTCAGACACATGATGGTTTATATGATCAAGCTAATGAAAAATATCTAAAAACATTTATGCCCGAACAAAAACCTCGTACGTCTTTACCGTATATTTTACACCAAGCTGATTTAATGGCAGCACGTATTGAGTTTGAAATTGAATGGTTACCAAAGTTTTCTAAGAATAACGTGGATACGCCAAAGAAAAATTATACCTTAAAGGCGAAAACAAATATTAAATCCAAAGCACTTAATACAGTTTCAAGTCCAGGGTTAAAAAATATGTTAGATAGCTTATGATATTAGAAATAATAATTACAATTTTAAGTTTATTAGTCGTTATCTTTGGATATACGACTTTTAATCTTTTGCGTAAAAATGAAATAGCAGAAGATATACTAGTTTCTTACAGAGAATTTATTAGTAAAATCCAATTACATATTGATAATTCAGAAAATAGATTAAAAGAAATAGACAATAAAGAAACATTTAAAAGTGATGATGAAATAGGTTGGTTTTTTAATGAAATAAAAAAAATTCAAAATAACTTATCTCAATTTAAAAATAACCTATAATGCCTGTTATTAAAAAAAGAAAAAAAAAGAGTAAAAACTACTTTACTCAAGAGACAGAGGACTATATTGTAAAATATAATTCTTTAGATCCTATAAAACATTCAAAAGAAAGGAGTAAAATATATGAAAAGCATATTCATTATGCCTATTTCAAACTTACTCAAAATATAATTCATACTTTCAAATTTTACCATACAGAAGTTGAAAATTTAGAACATTTACAACACGAAATAATCACTTTCCTTTTATCAAAAATTCATTTATTCGATCCATCTAGGGGGGCTAAAGCATATTCTTATTTTGGTACTATAGTTAAACGTTGGTTAATATTATATAATACTAAAAACTATAATAAAAAAATTAAAAAAGTAGATGTTAATGTTCTTACATCTGAAAATTCAACCCATACTTATTCCCAAGGAGATGACAAAGTAAAAAGTGATTTAGATAAATATGTTGATATTTTTGTGGATCATGTATCAGAAAATATATACGAACTATTTCCTAAAAAAAATGATGCACAAATAGCTGATGCAATTTTAGAATTATTTAGAAAAAGGGAATTAATAGAGGTATTTAATAAAAAAGCACTTTATATTTATATAAGAGAAATAGTAGATGTCAAAACACCTAAAATTACAAAAATAGCTGATAAGCTTCATATTATATTTAAACAACAGTATATTTTTTATTTAGAAAACGGTTACGCTAAATTCTAATTCTTTTTTATCTCCATATTTATAACAAAAACATTATGGGATCCTTAGACAACATTGTATTTAAGAAGAAAAAATTTTCAGATATATTAAGTGAGATTTATGATAACCAAAATAAAAAATCAAAACAAATATCAGGTTTAATTTCTGAATTAAAACCTTTAATAAATGATATAGGTGATGCGACTTTAATTGTTCCTCTTATTAAAGAATACATGGAAATTGGTGTACGTAACGATGAACAATTAATTAAAATGGCTACTATAGTACAACGTGCGCTTAATAATACCTCAGGCGAGGATTCAATGGGGATAACAGAAGAAGAAAAACAACAATTAATGGAGGAATTGGATAAACTTAATACTAATTTCGAACAAAATAAAGATGGCAAATAAGTATGGTTTTTCTAGTGTAAATAAACAATTAGGAGTTAAATCACCCACAAACTCTAATTCTACACCCAACACTTCTCCACAAAATATAATTACAGCTAGAGTAACAGATATTATTTTAGATGACCAACACCCTGATTTTGAAACTTTAGGTGGTTTTAGTTCTATAGGAACTATTTTTTATGAAATGGTAGAGGGAGCTAGTTTAAGTTTTTCTGGTGGGAATACAGCTTTACCACTTATTCCATATATGAAAAATTATCCTTTAGTTAATGAATTAGTATTACTATTTTTAGTCCCTAATAATCAGGTGGGTCAACAAGCTAATGTTAAACAGTATTTTTATCTAAACCCTATTGCTATTTGGAATAACCAACATATGAATGGTTATCCTAATCTTTTAGATGTTCCTGTCACACAAAATACAGAAAATAAAAATTACCAAGATATAGAAGGGGGACAAACTCGTAAATCTACAGATGAAGAAATTAATTATGATTTTAACTCTCCATTAGTAGGGGGCACTTTTATTGAAAGAAGTAATATCCACCCTTTATTAGCTTTTGCTGGTGATATTATAGTTGAGGGTAGATGGGGGAATAGTATTAGATTTGGTAGTACTGCAAAAACTGATAATATAATATATACTAATAATTGGTCTAATACTGGTGATAATGGTGACCCCATTACTATATTAAGAAATGGCCAACCCATAGATTCACCAGATAACGGTTTTACACCTATAATTGAAGATATAAATAAAGATAAATCGTCTTTATACTTAACCTCTACACAAACAATACCTTTAAATTCTTCAATAAGTGGTTTTCCTTCTTTAAAAAATCCACCTGAAGCCCTTACTTCGTTTAGTGGAAGTCAAGCTATACTTAATTCTGATAGATTAGTCTTTAATACAAAAGCAGATAGTATTATTTTTAATTCTATTCAAAATGTATCTATTAATAGTGTTAAATCTGTAGGTATATATTCTCAAGAAGGAGATGTTACTCTCCAACCAAGTAAAGGTAATGTTAAGTTAGGAGATTTTAATGCTAATCAATCTATTATTTTGGGGGATAATTTTATGAGTGATTTTGAAACCTTATTAAAAAAATTACAAACTTTATGTCAATTATTATCAGGGGAACCTAAATTATATATAAGTCCGGGGGCTGCAAGTTCTGTAAAAACCCAAGTAAGTATTATGTTAAATAATATTAAAAATTATACTTCTAAAATTGTAAAATCTATCTAAAATGGGAGAAGAACAATTATTAGAATTAGCATCTGAATTCCTAAAAACCCCAAAAGGAAAAAAACTTTTAGGTGAAGAAATTAATATTGATGAAATTACAAATCGAATTTCATTCTTATCAAAGAAGTATGATATTAACTTAGATACTTTATTATTCCCAGATGATGAAGAAGAAACTGATAAAGACTTATCTAGAGAAGAAAGAAGGGCCGCTAGAAGACAAGAGAGAAGAGATAAAAGACAACAAAGAAAAGAGGATAGAGAAGCAAGAAGAAAAAGACGAAAAGCTGAAATAAAATCTTTACAAGATCAACTTAAAAGTGAGATCCCTATAAATGAAACTTTTACTATAAATGGAAGGTTATTTGATAAGATAACAGGTGATGTGTTAAAAGGAGCTAAAGTACAATTAGGAGTTAATACTGAAACAAAAATAGAAGTTGAAAATCCTTTAAATTTAGATAATAAATTAATTAATAATCTCCCTGATTTTAATATTAGTAATGCCGTATACATACCTATAGGTACCCCTACTAAAACAGATAAAAATGGATATTATTCCCTAAAAGCAAATATTCCTATTATCCCAAAAAACCAAAAAACTCCCCTTAACCTTGCACTATTATTCTCTAAATCAGGGTTTTTACCCTCTACTACTCCTATTATAAATGGGGATAAAACTATTAAATCAAATTTATCTGCTACTAGTTTAACTAATATTAAAGAAGCATCTGAAAAAATATCAGAAGAATATAATGAAATCATTGATAATTCCCAAGAATTAGTAGCTGCCATAGGGTTAGAAATTTTTGATAAAGTTCTTTCTGCTCGTAAAATACAAATTAATAAATTGGTAGATACTATTAAAACTAAATTAATACCCTTAGCTGTAGGATTATTAATTGCTTTTGGTATATCTAAATTAACAGAAAAAAATAGAAAAACTTGCCCTAGTAAAGCAGAATTAGATAATGTAGTTAGACAAAGAAATAGAGTTGTTAGACAATTAAATCAAATCTATTTAACTATTATAACTAATACAGCTTTAGCTGGTGCTTTTGTTGCATTAGCAAATAGTTTAAAGGGAGTTAGGTTAACAATGGATAATCTTCCTGCACCTCAAGCTGTAGGTATTCCACCTGCAAAAGATTTTGGTGGATTAATTTTTTCTCAACCTTATTCTTTTACAGCAAAAATACAAGATCTTAATGACAAATTAGAAAAATTTGAAGAACAAAATAAAGAAATGACTAGAGCAACATTAGTAGCTTTAGTATTTTTAATAGCAGGAGCAGCAACTGTTATACTATTGTTAAAAACTATAGATAGTATGACCCAAGAATGTATTGAAGAATCTGGGGAATGGGTATTAACATCTGGAAATGGAGAAAATGGTCCTCCTCTAACCCCACCACCAACCCCAGAAAGTCCATATACCGACTCAGATGGGAATGTATGGGCTTGGGATAATAATAGTAATATAGAATTAGAATTAATTAACCAAGAGTTATTAGACTTATCTGAAGAACAAACAGATGATGGTAATCCTGTTATTAATAATATTAATGGGTTTGTATTAAGTGTAGAAACAGATAATAAAAACCTTGTTGGTACATTAAAAAGAAGATTTGCTGTTGCAAAAGATAGTAGAGGAATTACTTTATTAAAAGGAAACCCTTCATTTAGTTCATCAGATCAAATTCTAATAGATGAACTTGTATTTTATATACAACAAAATAATTTAAAAGCTAACTAGTTTAATATTTATAATAAATCAATATGATATGAAATTAAGTCAATTAAAAAAAATTGTAAAAGATGCAGTAAAAGAAGCTATCCAAGAAGAAATGAAAGATATTCTTTTAGAAGCAGTTCGTATTCCAAAACAAACAGTTGTTGGGGTTAATGGTGTAAGTACTCCTACAACACAATCTCCTTTACCTGAAACAGATAAAGCTCAATTAAGAGAAAATATGATGAATGTTTTAGGAGGAATGATGCCCGGAGCTAATGGAACATTAAATGCTACATCAACAGATGTGCCTTTACAAGTAGGAAGTGGAGATACAACATCACCTAATGGTAGCTTACCAAATGGGAATGTTAGTATGGACCAAATAATGGGATTAATGAATAGTAAAGGATAATTATGGCTTTTGGAGCAACTAAAATATACCCTAATGATTTAAGACCTAGAGTCGCTATTGGTGTTGATTTACCATTTAGTGGCCCAGTTGCTTTTATTCCAAATTATCAAACTAAAGATGCCATTAAAAATAATTTAGTTAATTTTTTATTAACAAACCCAGGAGAAAGATATGAAAATCCTTTATTTGGAGCGGGTTTAAGAAGGTATATATTTTCTCAAATTACAACAAATAATCTTGAATTCATAAAAGAAGACTTACAAAATAAAATTGAAACTAATTTTCCAACTATAAAGTTAGATGAAGTAAATGTTTTACAAACTATTAATACTAATACAATACAAGTAATCATTAGTTACTCAATACCTAATACTAATATAAATGATACTTTAGAATTAAATTTTAACTAATGGCTGTACAAAATAAAGATATAACTTATATTAATAAGGACTTTAATGATATTAGAGCTCAACTTATTAATTTTTCCCAAACTTATTTCCCTAATACTTATACAGATTTTAGTCCTACATCTCCAGGGATGATGTTTATAGAACAAGCAGCCTATGTAAGTGATGTTTTATCTTTTTATCTGGATAATCAAATTCAAGAAACTTATTTACAATATGCAAGAAACTTTGATAATTTATATGATCTTGCTTATATGTTTAGTTATAAACCTAAAGCAACTGGTTTAGCAGTAGTTGATGTTGATTTTTATCAACAGATTCCTTCTAAAGTATCTGGGTCGGTAACTGTTCCTGATTATGATTATTGTTTAAGGGTTAGTGAAAATACAATAGTATCATCTGACAGTGGAGTAAATTTTATAACCCAAGATTCCATAGATTTTACAGTATCCTCTTCAGCTAATCCTACAGTACTTAGTATAGCTCAAGTAAACAATAATGAACCCACTTATTATTTATTAAAAAAAACAGCAAAAGCAGTTTCAGGTAATATTTTAACTCAAAATTTCACATTAGGGGAATTTCAAGAATTTCCTACTATAACTCTAACAGGTACTAACATATCAAATATATTAAGTATAACAGATGCTGATAACAATGAATATTATGAAGTTGATTATTTAGCTCAAGATTTAATATATGATAGTATTAGAAACACTAATACTAATGATCCAAATAATTATCTTAATGGAGATGCCCCCTATATATTAAAAACTAAATCTACAAATCGAAGATTTGTAACAAGATTTTTAAATTCTCAAACATTACAAATTCAATTTGGATCAGGTAACCCTCTTCAAATAGATGAACAAATAACACCAAACCCCGATAATGTAGGTTTAGGTTTACCTTTTAATCAAAATAAATTAACAACAGCTTATAGCCCATCTAATTTTGTATTTACAAATACTTATGGTACAGCTCCTAGTAATACTACTTTAACAGTAAAATATTTAGTTGGAGGGGGAGTAACTGCAAATATAGATGCAAATGCCCTAACTAAGATTAATACATCAACAGTACAATTTTTAGATGGTACTATATCTAATACTAATATTGCCCAATTTGTATTTAATTCAATAGCCGTAAATAATCCTATAGCAGCAAGTGGTGGAGGAGATGGTGATACAATAGATGAAATAAGACAAAATTCCTTATCCAATTTTAATACACAACAAAGAAATGTTACAGCTGATGATTATTTGATTAGAGCTTTAAGTATGCCTCCTAAATTTGGAGTTATTGCTAAAGCTTTTACAACAAAAGCATCAATAAGTGACCCTGATACTATTTTAGACTTATATATCTTAACTCAAGATATTAATTCTAAGTTAACAACCCCTTCAGAAACTATAAAACAAAATTTAACAACTTATCTAAACCAATATCGTATGATTGGGGATACAGTAGATATTAAAAATGCCTTTATAGTTAATATTGGAGTAGAATTTGACATTATTACTTTACCTAATTTTAATAATAATGAAATATTAGCTAAATGTATAAATGTTATTCAAAATCATTTCATTACAGATAAATGGCAGATCAATCAACCTATTATATTAAGAGAGATAACAATTTTATTAGATGCAATAGAAGGGGTACAAACTGTTGCTAATTTACAAATTATTAATAAAGCAGGAACTAATAGTGGATACTCAGAATATGCTTATAGTATTTCAAGTGCAACCCAAGGGGGTGTAATTTATCCTTCATTAGATCCTTCAATTTTTGAAGTAAAATTCCCTAATGAAGATATTAAAGGAAGAATAGTATCATTAGGAACAGGAGCTTTTGGTTATGGAGGATATTAAAAAATAAAATATGGCAGTATATAAATTATTTCCCTTAAAAGACGCATCATTATATGCATTTTATCCCTTTATGAATACTGGGATTGATGCTATCATAGAAGTAGGTAATCTAAATGTTAACACTAATCCTGTTCCTCAAGTATTTAGATATATTATTCAGTTTGATCAATCTGAAATAGAAGAGGTTATTGATAATAAAATCCCAGTAGATTCTAATGGTAATAAAACACACTTTAGTTCTAGTTTAAAAGCTTATATAGCTAACGCTCAAGGTATAAATTTTAATACTTTTTTAGAAATATATCCTATATCTGGTTCATGGAATAATGGAAATGGGTCGTATTTAGATTCTCCATTTTCTGTAAATGGAGTAAGTTGGAAAGCCCGAAACTTTTCAGGATCATCAGCACAAGGAGCCGAATATTGGAACATAAATGTTCCTTCATATGCTGATTATGTAACATCCTCATTTTCTCAAAGTCTAGAAGGTGGAGGAACTTGGTATACAGGTTCAAGTGATCCTAATAATACTAATGTTGCTACATCTGTAGAATACCAATTAAGATCCGATAAAGATTTAAATGTTGATGTTTCAGATATAGTAAATATTTGGTATTCAAGTTCAAACAATATAGGAGGTTATACTAATATAGAAAATAATGGGTTTATAGTTAAATGGGAAGATGTTATTGAATTTAATGATGCAGATGCTATACAACCTATAATGCAATTCTACTCAGTAGATACTAATACAATATACCCTCCAGTTTTAGAAATAAAATGGGATGATTCTAGTTTTGAAACAGGTTCATTACCACCAATAACAACAGCAGATATGTTTGTTGCATTGGATAATAATCCTGGGGTCTTTTATAGTGAAAGTATAAACAGATTTAGATTAAATTGTAGACCTGATTATCCTGTAAGAAGATTTTTAACTAGTTCAATCGATACTATTAACCATTACTTACCAGAAAATTCATATTGGGCAATTAAAGATTTAGACACAAATGAATTTATAGTAAATTTTGATAATAATAACACAAAAATAAGTTGTGATCCTACAAGTAGTTACTTTGATGTATATATGGCAGGATTACAACCAGAAAGATATTATAAAATATTATTACAAACTACAATTAATGGTAGTACTATAGTTAAAGATGATAATTATTATTTTAAAGTAGTTAATGGGTAATGACAGAAGAAAGATTAGATCTTAAAAAAGAAGTTTTTAATAAAGCTCAATATATTAAAACTATTGACACTAGTTTTGATCAATTAGGAGTAACTACTATAACTGAAGATTTACAAACTGAACCAACAGTTGAAGAATTCTTTGGATTATATAATTCTCTTTTTTATAATATACCCGCCCTGGGTGAAACTAATTCCCATGAATATTTAGTTAAAACTAGTGGTGAATATATTAATTTTGAAGAAGTAAATGAAGAAATTGAAGCACTACGAGCAGAAATCACTCAACTAAGACAAGATCTTCTTAATCTTCAAATAGAAAACATACAATTAGCTGCAAATCAATCAGATGATCCTGCAACTGATTTAGCATTACAAAGAGCAGCAAAAAAATTAAATGTATCAACATCAGAATTAATAAAAACTAGTACTGATTTATCATCTAATACAATTACTTCTACAAATGGTGAATAAAAAAACAATATATAAAGTATGACATTAGAACCTATTATACAAATACTAAACCCTGATACTTTTGAATATCAGACTTATTCTAATTCAGATGAACAGTTAATTGTTCAATCTGAACTAGATACTGTATTTTCTAATTCTACTGATTATATTGAATACTATGTATATGATCAAAATAAAAATCTAATTTTTCCAAGTTCTACAATCCCATTAACTAATTTTGATATAAGAGATGGAGATATTTTACTAAACCCTAGTTCTAATTTAGAAGAATTAGGATTCGATGTTGGGATTTATAATATATTATATTCTTTTTATAGAAAACGAGGAGCATCATCTATAGAAAATAAATATTTTATATCTACAATTTCATCAGATAGGACAGAAATTAGATTAGATAGCAATACTATTGAAAATATTGATATAATATCTTCTATTAATAACTTTGTTGAATATAGAGAAGAACAAACGTTTTTTGTTGATTTTTATTTAAACTTTGGTCAAAACCAAACTTTAATAGCTAATAATATAAAGCTAGAAACTGAAGAAGGTATTGATCCTACTGTTTTAATTAAATTATATGAACCTTTACCTTCTAATTTTGGAATAAAAGATGAATTATGGTTAGTAGAATTATTATCTAACCCCCAAGCATATGAAGTAGATTTTCCATTCAATCCCACAATTGAAGATGATTTCACTTATATAGCAGGCCCTAATTATAATTTAAATATTATAGGACAAACTTCTACTCCAAGTGAACAATTCTCATATAATACGTTACTTAACTCAGATTTGACAAGTTCAATAAGTCAAATTCAAAGCTTATTAAATGAAAAAGAAATTAATATAAATATTAATTATGAAGATTATTCTAATTTTGTTAATTTTAGTTCGGCAAAAACTAGACTAGAAAACTTTTTTTATAAAATAGAATTAATACAATCTAAGGAAACAGATTTATCATCATTAACAAGTGAAGTTACTAGTAATACAACAACTACTTTTGCTTTTTCATCTAGTGTAGAAATTTTATCAAATCAAATTGATACTATTATTAAAAATTTTGATGGGTATGAATATTTTTTATATTTTAATAGCGGATCTGATTGGTCTTATCCTAAATTTTCATCACAACCTCCATATACTTTATATTCAACAAATAGTACAAAGGTACAAACTTGGATAACTTCATCTGCTAATTCTGCATCAGCATATGATGAGGAAAATAAAGATTGGTTATATTGGGCAATCCCAGAATATTTAAGAGAAGATTCAGCAAATAAAAATTATGAATTATTTGTTGATATGGTTGGCCAATACTATGATAATGTTTGGACTTATACTAAAGACATAACAAATAAATTTGATGCTGATAATCGATTAGATTATGGTATTTCTAAAGATTTAGTAGCAGATGCTATTAAGGACTTTGCTATAAAACTATATTCAAATAATTTTAATACTGATGATTTATTTACTGCTTTTTTAGGTATAACCCCATCTGGAAGTGCATTCCCTTTTCCATATATGACAGGTAGTTTACCAATAGAATCTGGGTATGAGTACGTAGATACTAAAATATCTGCGTCAAATGATATAGTCCCATTAGATGATGTTAATAAGAGTGTATATAAACGAATATACCACAATATACCATATTTACTTAAAACTAAAGGTACAGTAGCTGGTTTAAGAGCATTAATTACATCTTATGGTATTCCTGATACAATTTTAAGAATAAATGAATTTGGAGGTAAAGATAGAAACGAATCTCAAGATTATGATTTAAAACAAGATGTATTTAATTATGCTTTTGATACTGGACCAAATTCAGATAACTTTATTTCTTCTTCATTAGATAAAAATCCTTTATTTCCACAAAACCCAATTGGTGTAATTGGAGAAAATGGTTTAAATACAGTTCAATTTAGATTTAAATCACATGGTATTCCACCAGCTGTAAATAATGTTGCTAGTAGTGATATTAGAGAAAAACAATTATTATGGATTAATTCTGAAGCTACTAATGATTTTACCCAAATAGGATCTGCTGTTGTATTAGAATACAATGGTAATGGTTTCTTTAGTGGTTCCTACTCAGGATCTATTCCATCTCCATACGATACTTGGGGTACATTAAAATTATACCATTCTTTACCAGCATCATCTTTTATTTCAATATATTTACCTTTCTTTAACAAAGATTGGTGGTCGGTACAAATAAATTTTAGTGGTTCAGGATCAGGTCGCGGACTAGAAGGCAAATTTACTTTATTTGCTGCGAATGAAATAGATGGAAAAATAGGATTTTCTGGGTCTAGTAACACTTTTGGTGCAGATCCTTTACCATGGGTAAACGGTGATTTTGGAGCATTAAATTTTAGTGCTAGTAGAACAATATATGCTCATAATTATGAACCATTTTCTGGGTCATTCCAAGAATTAAGATATTGGGGTGTTGGATTAAGTGAAAGTCAATTTTTTGATTATACTGTTAACCCATATTCTAATGAAGGTAATATACTAAATAGTACACCTGATGAATTATTTTTTAGAGCTGCCTTAGGTACCCAGCTAGATACAGGTAGTAGAACATCAATACACCCTAGAATAACAGGATCAGCAATACAAATAACACAATCATTTACTAATGATAGTAGTTTTTATATTAATAATACTTCTAGTTTTGTTACAAATATAGAAGATACATTCCAAGACCAAGTCCCCTCAGGCATAAAAAATAGAATTACAGATAAAATAAAATCTGAAAATTTAATAATAGCTGAAGCACCTTATGGTTTCCCTAATCCTACATCATCAGTTCCAGAAATTTCTAGTAGAGATAATGACACACAAACTATTTCTGCTATGGAATCAATGCAACAAAATTCCTTTGTAAGTCAAAGTTATACACCTAATGTTAATTATTTAGAAGTAGCATTTTCTCCTTCAAATCAAATTAATGATGATATTAATGCCCAATTAGGATATTTTAACTTAGGTGAATTTATTGGAGATCCAAGATTTCAATCATCATCATTATACACATACCCAGATTTAGATGGGTTAAGAAATTCATATTTTGAAAAATATATGGATAGTTATGATATAGTTGATTTTGTTAGGTTAATAAAATTTTTTGACAATTCATTATTTAAAATGATTAAAGATTTTACTCCAGCTAGATCAAGTTTAGCTTCTGGTGTAGTAGTAAAACAACATATTTTAGAAAGAAATAGACAAAGACCTGCTCAATTAACATCATCATTACATGATTATGAAGGTTTAGTAGTAAACCTCCCAAAAGATTATAGCTCAGGTTCATCTGATTTCCCACAATACTCAACGTCTGGATCTGCTATATATAAATTTTCAGGTGGACCAGGTGGTTCATTTAATAAATTTAATAGCCTAAAAACATATATATCAGGCTCAGATGGTAATGGTCCTAATAATAAATTTGGTATAACACAAAGTTGGCAAGAAGATAATGATAATTCAGTATTGAACCCAACTAATTTTAACCAAAGTAGCTCTCAATATATAAGTGGTTCTTATTTAGGTCCTAGAACCTGGGAGAAAGAAGACCAATCAGAATTTTATGATGGAATATTTAGTGGATCTGATTTAACAGTAACTACCCAATCTTTAAATCCAGGATGCGAACCTTATTTAAATGTAGTAGATACCCCTCTATTATACAAACCATTATTCTTTTCAGTAACAGAGGGTGGTGAAGATGAATATGTTGCTTTAGGTGAGTTTACAAACCCAAATAACATTCCACCAGATGGTTATGCTTGGATAGCATCAGAACAAACGTTTTTTGAGGGTGAATATGCTGGTACTCAACAAGTAAGGGCTATAAAATTAAGTCAAAATGATGTTAATGGTGTAGAAGTTATTAATTATTTAGATGATTTTTCTCAACTTAAATGTATATTTACAGATGCAACTATCCCATATGGTTATTCCTCTGTTGAATATGTAGTAGAAGGTAGAACAATCTTTTCAACCCATGCTGTTTTAAATATATCTCAAGATTTAGGAATACTAGGAAATAATTATCCTCAAGTAGTAGATGGAACTACTTATTATCCTATTACATCATCAAATCAAGGAGGTTCTATGAATTGGTCTTTAGAAGCTAAAACAGAATTTAATACTATTAGTTCTGTTAGTACACAATCTTCAGATAACCTACAGCAAAATGTTCTTGCAAACCCTAATATAGTAAACCAGGAACAAAATATTTTCTTTTGGGGTGAAGATGACGCTAGTATTCGACAAGATTTTATAAGTGATGAATTAGGTTTTTTTGGGTATCAAGGTGACCCAGACATTAATACAAATGTAATTCTAAACCCAAATGGTCTTAGTTATACAACATCTTCTTATAATATACCTTATACCCCAAATATACCCTGGGTTATATCTGCATCTATAAAATATAGTTCTTCAAATACTCCAAGCGTAGGAGGAGAGGATGATGGGATTTACCATTCTGGTTCATCTTATCAAGATGCAGGCCTTACAGATCAGAATTTTAAATTATCTAATGTATCTACTTCTGTTAGATACTTTCATATAAATTCAACAGGTGAGTCAACAGCTGCTCTTGCTGATGCCGCTACTGATCCTACTGTAAGTGATATTAAATTTTATTATGATCCGGTTGTTTTAGAATACCAAAATAATACTTCAATAGTTTACATAGATGCAAACTTAACTATTCCTGCAACTCCTTCTAATTTTGTAGATGCTTCAACATCACTAGATCCTAACTTTTATAAAATATCTAATTTAACAACTGATGGTGGTAATCTAGAATATTGGGTTGGTGAATTTAAACCAAGTTTAATTTTAGGTGAATATGTTTTTACTATTGCAGATAGGAGTTTATATAGTAACCCAAATAGTGGGAAAAGTCCAGTTATTGGTATATTACAATCAGTTCAAGCATCTACTTTATTTAGACCCGCTCCCCGATATGTTCAAGATCTAGGAACTGTTCTTTTTAATGGTAATAATTTTAACCCCCTAATCCCCGGTAATTCTGGTTCTGGTGTTGATATGAATGATTTTGCTGGTCATCCAAAAATAAAACAAGCAGGTACTGCTTCTTTTGATTGGACATTTCCATCTTTAACTTTAGCTGGTGATATACCAACTTTAGGATCAGGAACTTCTACTTTTCAACCTTTTTCAGGTAGTTCAGCATATGCAGGGAACGAAAATTTTAGGGCTGATTTTGACCCAAGTTCCGCTTGGCTGCTTGATACTGTCTCATTTTTAGACTATACCTCAGGAGGGGGAATACCTAACATGGGAGAATTTTACGACGGGTCTGTTCAACTTAATTGGGGAGATTATAATCAATCTAGTATTGGAGTATATGGTGCTCTAATTGATGCTGCGGGATTTGATAATATTATACAAACTTTTTTCTTTAGAATTAGTATGGTTATTGAGGGTGCTAATTCATCAGATAGTTTTGAAGTGCAAGGTTATGTTCAAGATTGGGATCCTTCAGGTCCTGCTCTTGGTCTCAATCAAGTAGAATTATTTTCAACCCCTTTAACATCAACTAATGGAGTAATAAATATAAGCAACCAAACAACTCTCCCAATTAACTATAATTCAAATGGTCTTGCAGGTGCTGGTACTGAGTTTTCAAGAATTTTATTTAAAATAAAAAATACAGGTACAAGTAATTTATCCTATTCTTGGGTTATTAGTAATGTTGTTTTTGGTTTTAGTTATATGGATAGTAATCTACTTTTAAATAATTATTTACCTGCAACTTTATATAGAGGAGATTCTTCCGAAAGTAACCGTTTTCAGGGAACTAATTCAAATCAAGATTCTATAGTCCCTGTAAGTAATCCTGATTTTTATCCACAAGCAGTAGTTGATGTATATTTAAAAAGAACAGGATCTGCTGGTGAATCTACTATAACAGGATCAACTTTTGCCACTGGAGGAGGATATTCAGGATCTGTATACTCAGGTTCAACATTAAACTTTACAGGAGGTGTAACAGGATTTACAAGTATATTTGATGATACAACAGGACCTAATTCTACTGTTAATGAAGTTGGAGATATATATTTTATTGAATATTCAGCAAGTAATTTTAAATCTGGACAGATATTAGGAACACCTGTAAATAGTCAAGATTTTGCATTTAAAACAGATAGTGATTTATCTAGATTAACAATAACACAAAGTATAGGTAGTGGAGGCAGCCAAGCCTTTAATTCAACTGGTAGTTTAATATTAAGACAAAGTAATACATCAAATATAGGAGGTACTTTAGTTAATAATTTGTTACCTATTGGAAACGAAGTTTTAAATATACCTTGGAATTTAGATGAAAATGCAGATGGTACAACACAAGTAAATATAACAGGTTCTTTTAATGGTTTGTTTAACCATAATGATATATTTAGATTTTCTATAAGAAATTCAAAAGTTGGATTAGGATCAAGTTTATTTATAAATGAATTAACAGCTAGTATATTCCCTTCTCAATCAATATATTCTCCTATAACTGAACCCTTTGAATATGATAATTATAGAGTTCCTACTGACAGTGGGTTTATAGCCCCTACATATTATCCTGGATCTTTACCTTTTAGTTTGGCTTTAAATTGTCAACCTATGTTAAATAATTATTCATTAGGAAGATTTAATCCATACTTACAAGATGTAGATTATAATAATGAATCTGGTCCAATTATACCAATTAATCAAGAATTAATATTAAAAAATCAAGCAGTTAGAGCTCAAACCCCAGTTTCAAATTATACTCAAATATCCTCTATTAACCCTAAATATGATGGGGTTAAATCTACAAGTCAACAATTGAATATTTGGAGTATAGGAGATATAGGAACATTTGGTAAAAACCCAACAGTTGAATTAAAGGATGCTTACTTTGGGTATTTTAATAATATATCTGACCCATATCCAAATATAAATTCATTAACAAAAGTAAATATTAATTATTTAATTGATGAACAAGGTAATGCTTTACCTCCTTCATTAGAAAACCAATTAAGTATAGATACTTTTGAACAAGTATTTCCTAATACTACCGAAGGTAAATTAGCAATAAAAGATGGAGATCAAACATTTTCACCTTTAAAATCCCCTTCACCTATAAACCGTATAATGCAGAATGTAACCCCAATATGTTATTCCCAAAATTCAGGAAATAATTATAGTAAAATAATCCCATTATCGGGATCAGGTTATATTTCAAGATACGATAATGATGATGTAAATTCTATTACATTTGGTACATTTGCTGCAGCAGGAACCTCAACAGTAGTAGATGAATTAGGAACAAACCAACAAACAATAAATTACTATATCAACCCATCATCAACTAATAAATCTAAAGATGGAGCAAATTCTGCTTATACAGCTTCAGGAACATTTGATAGTACAGGTTCTGCTTCTTACCCTACAACACCTTGGGGGACACTTGGTGATGATTTAAATAATCCTCAAGTTGTATCAATACAACATTCTGTTGTAACCTCTTATGTAAGTGAAACAAATAGGGTAAGAGATGAATTAGATTTAACTTTTAAAATGTTTACAGGATCTGATGAAAATACTCAACATAAATTTAATCTTGAGGGTATTGATTGTAAAGTATACACAGAAACGGGACAAGTTTATTTAATAAAAGATGTAGATAATTATGGTTGGTTTACTTATGAAAATTTACCATCAACTACACAAATAAAAAAGAGAAAAAAGGGATTAAGTTTTAAAAGATATTATTATACTAGAGTTCCTATACCCGGAGGAGGAATTAAATGTAAAGTTGATTGGGAGATGTCTGAAACTTTATTTAATTTAGGTTTAATGAGAGAAAGACGACCTAAAAATGGATCAGGAGTTGTAGCTTTAGAATGGATATTTAAGGCTAATAGCGCAAATTATGTTATAAAAGCCGGAGACAAAATAAGTTGGAAAATGGAGGGTTCATTTAAAAATTCTAAATCTGGATACCAACAGGGTTACTTCTTCCCAAATGGATATGATGGTGTCTATACTCCTGCATTTATTAATGGTGAAGGAGCTCAAGATTATTTATTAGATGAAGCTAACACAGCACAAGCCCCATTCTGGGTATTTTCAGAATCTATAGCAAGGGATAATCGTTTTATTGTAATGTCATCTTCTAATTTTAATGAGGCATATGGTGTTGGGTTTTATCAAGGTGATTTACCTTACCAACCAGGGTTTTCAGAATATTTTCCATCAAATGTAGAACCAAGAACAACATCATTTGATCCTATAGAAAATACATTAGAATTTCAAGAAGGAGATGAAATTAGATTTGGTAATAATGAATCATTTACTTATAAAATATTAGAAGTATTTGCTCCTTCTGAAAATATTAGTTCAAGTGCAGCAGGTAATTTTGCCCAATTAAAACTTAGATTAGACCGTCCATTAGATAATTCAGTAAATAAAGATTTCTTTTTAATAAGAAGAACAATCCCAAATGCTCAGTCTCTTTATTTGGATATGAACTTTCCTTATGGTATATTATCAAGTGGAAGTATTTTTAAAGCAATTAAAACAACAGGCTCAGCATTAGAATTTGGATTAACATCATCGGATGCTACAGGGAGTTTTCCAGCTATAGATACAAATGGACAATATACAGCTTCAATAAGTGAGGTTAGATCATTAACAACACCAGGTATTTTATACCCAGATTTTCCAACGGAATATTTAGTACAAAGTGCTTCTGTAATAGTAAATGATTTAATTTCTAAAGGAATAATAGAATCTTAATAGAATACATATTTATAACATATAACAATATTTATATAAAAATACAACATGGGATATTTAAATAACGCAGTAGTAACAGTTGATGCTATCTTAACAACAAAAGGTAGAGAATTGTTAGCTAGAAATGATGCTTCATTTCAAATCACACAATTTGCTTTAGCGGATGATGAAATAGATTATACTTTATATAATCCAAGCCATCCTTCAGGTTCAGCATACTATGGTCAAGCAATTGATAACATGCCTTTACTAGAAGCATTTCCAAGTGAACTTCAAATTATGAAGTATAAATTAACTACACTACCAAGAGGTACAGCTAAATTACCTGTATTAGATTTAGGTTATGCTGCTATTACAATGAAACAAGGTGCTCAATTATCAATTACACCTCAAACATTAAATTATTTAGGTAATGAACAAATATTTGAAACTTCTGGATATAGTGCAACTATAGGAGATGTTAGATTATTTAATACATTTGTGGGTCAAGGAATACAAACCGAATCCTCAATAACTGCTAATGCAGATGCTACAGTAACATTAGGTACTAATGTTTCTAAAACAGTAATTGGAACTCAAGTTAATTTAACAGCAACAACAGTTAATACTTTATTTGGTTCAAATTCTCAATTAAGAACAACATTAACTGTAACAGGGTTAGATAGTGGAGCCAGATTAACAATTCCAGTAACAATAACTCAACAATCATTAACTTTAACAGCATAAAATTATGGCATTTAAAAGATTAGACCCTGAAGATTTTGTAGTAAGTGCAGACTCAGTAACCTCAACAGTATGGAGTAACAATTCTCCTTCACTTAATACCTATTTCACTTCTTCAACACAAACAGAAGGTGTATCAGGTCCTTTTTATTTAAGTGTGTATCAAACAGCATCATCTTTACCTGAAGCAGCAGTACAATTTCAAATTGCTTATGGTAATAAAAATGGGGGTGGTGGAGTAAATTATGATTCCTCTGTACAACAAAAATCAGCAACAACAACAATTTATGGACAATATAGAACATTAGTATTAGAAGATGAAAATGCTTCTTTTGTATTTGGTTCTTCATCTACAGGTAGTGTTGATAATGATTTTTATGCTGTTAGTATTGAAAGAGCAAGATATAAACAATCACTCCTTCCAGGTTCATTAAATATAACATTAGAAAATATAGGAACTGCAGCTTATGGGTCTATTCAAATAACTGATGATTCAAATATGGTATCCTTACCTACATATTATGGTACAATGAGAGCTTACCAATTAATCTCAGGATCAAATGGAACCGCGTATAATTCATCAACAGGAGGTGATGGATATACTCCTAGCAGTGGATCTTATGGTTTATTTCTTCCAGATATTTCAACCTTATTATTTAATGCAGCAGCATTAGATGGAGATGGTAGTGGAGGTGCTGATGGTGGAATTGGTTTAGGTACTGTTACTACTGCTGATACATTTGGAGATAACCCTACCAAATTATTTGATGTGATATCAGGTTCAATTGATGCCGTTGGTGTAACTAATGTATTTGAATTAAATTCTCAAGAAACACTAACATCTGATTATGTATTTGTAAGAGCAAGAAATAATGAATATAATTATACAGAAAATCCATCATTTATATCGGGATCAACAGGTGAGGTAATTTATCCTTACTTTATTAATAATCCTCAAACATTCCCAACAACAATTGGGTTATATAATGATTCAAATGATTTATTAGCTGTAGCTAAATTATCTCGACCAATACAAAAAGATTTTACAAAAGAAGCTCTTGTTAGAGTTAAACTAGATTTCTAAAATGAATGAGCGCTTACAAACAATTCAATTCACAGGACCTAATAGTATCTCCATTAGAAGTAAATAAAAATTTTCTTTACATAGGGGGGTTAGCTTTAACCCAATCAAATGTAGAAATTGGGAGATACATTGGAAGAAATGGAAACTATATTGAATCAGGTAGTCAACTTACAGGTAATATGGCTGCATATAAACTTCCTGTTGTATTAGTATATGATGGAATCCAACAACTTTATTATTCAAATTATATATCAGGTAGTGGAGGATTTGTTGGTGATGCAATTACTTCAAGTATACTTATAGGAGCAGATGAAGATGGTAATAAACTTTTTGGTAATGTAGAAAATACTAATTATTTTAATTATGACCAAACAACTTTATGGCCCAGTAGAAATTTCCCAACACCCACCCCTACAACTTCTTCAGTCCCAATAGGGGTAATCTCTATCCCTTCAAAATTATGGGGTGATTATTTACAGCCAAATTCTTTTTTATTAATAGGAGAATCTGGTTCAATTAAAGATGATGGTGAAGGAAGATTATTATATAAAAGTACTGCAAGTAATTCTACATATGATTATATGTCAGGTAATATTATATATGATCATGGTGTAATAACTATTTTTGATTCCCATTTACCAGGAGCTGTAATTGATCCAAATGGGGGAGGTGAAGAAGATTTTTATGGTACTGCTATTTATGGTACTAGTTTATATGGAAATAGTGGGACAGGTTATATAGATACTGATGTTTTTATTAATTCTTTTCTTATTAATAATAATGTAACTATGTCATTTTCAAGTTCTTTAACTATATATGAAACTCAATATAAAGCTACAATTAATGAAAACGATTTTAATTATACTTTAAATCCTAGTGCAATAACAGGGAGTGAAATTCCTACTATATTTTCAGGAAGTGAAATATTTTGGGAAAATACTGCTTCTATAGGAAAACAACTAAATACAATTACAGGTTCTTATTTTTCTCCTTATATTACTACTGTAGGTCTATATAATGAAGAATTTGAATTACTAGCAGTAGGAAAATTATCTAAACCTTTACAATCTTCTTTAACAACTGATACCACTATTTTAATTAATATAGATAGATAATTAATATTTATAACAAACCAAATTAAATAATGGCCGAAGAGTTTAAATATCAAGCAGAAATAGTTACAGGACAAATTGTTCAAGCTCAACACGTATCTCAATCTGTTGAAGCCTTTACAGGAACTGAAGCATATGATATTAACATATCAGGTTCATTAACATTAACAGGATCTTTATATATTGATCCTAATAATTTATTATCGACATCCCAAACCTATCGTTTAAGTTACAATAATACTACAGGTCAAGTATTCAAGACCCTAGCACCTTCTGATGGTACTTCAGGTACAAGTGGTACAAGTGGTACAAGTGGCACAAGTGGTACTTCAGGAACTTCAGGTACAAGTGGTACAAGTGGCACAAGTGGTACTTCAGGTACAAATGGTACTTCAGGTACAAATGGCACTTCAGGTACAGATGGTAGTTCAGGTTCAAGTGGTACAGATGGTTCAAGTGGATCATCAGGTACATCTGGTACTTCAGGTACATCTGGTACTTCAGGTTCATCAGGTACTTCAGGTACAGATGGAACAAGTGGTTCTTCAGGCACTTCAGGCACTTCAGGTACAAGTGGTACAAGTGGCACAAGTGGTACTTCAGGTTCATCTGGAACTTCAGGTACAGACGGAACAAGTGGCTCATCAGGAACTTCAGGAACATCAGGAACAGGAGGTACAAGTGGAACAAGTGGTTCATCAGGTACCTCAGGAAATTCAGGCACATCGGGTTCTTCAGGTACTTCGGGAACATCAGGTACAAGTGGTAGTTCAGGTACAAGTGGTACAGATGGAACTTCAGGTTCTTCAGGTACTTCGGGTATAGGTACAGATGGTTCATCAGGTACATCAGGAACTTCAGGTACAAATGGTTTTGTAGAAGGAGCTACAGCATATGGTGAAATATTTGAAGTTGCAGGTTCTGCAATTTCTATAGGTACTTCATTCCAAGGATGGAATACAGGAGCTCAAGGAAGATCTTTATCTTTAACTTTTACTGCAGGAACAGGAACAACAGCAGATATATATACAATACCACAAACAGAATTAGCTGGGGATTATTTAATAAATGCTTCATATACATTTGAAGCAGGGGGTGCAGATACTTTAACTGCAGCAATATTTTTAAATGGTGTAGAACAAACACCAACAACAACTTCTAGATTATTTGCAAATAATTCAAAGGGTTCATTTTCTATTACTGACATATTAGAATTAGCAAATGGAGATGAGGTAGGAATTAGATTTAAAACAGCATCAGGCCCAACAAATTTTACACCTATTAACGTCTCATTTAATATGAGTAAATTAGTAGGATATGGAGATGCAGGAACATCAGGTACAAGTGGTACAAGTGGTATAAATGGTACATCTGGTTCTTCTGGTACTTCAGGTACAGACGGAACAAGTGGTTCTTCAGGAACATCAGGAACATCAGGAACATCAGGTTCAAATGGTACATCAGGTTCTTCTGGTACTTCAGGTGAAGATGGTACATCAGGTTCTTCAGGAACATCAGGTACATCAGGCACATCAGGTTCAGATGGTTCTTCAGGCTCTTCAGGAACTTCAGGAGACAGCGGAACTTCTGGTTCATCAGGTACCTCAGGAAATTCAGGCACATCGGGTTCTTCAGGTACTTCGGGAACATCAGGTACAAGTGGTAGTTCAGGTACAAGTGGTACAGATGGAACTTCAGGTTCATCAGGAACTTCAGGTACAAATGGAACAAGTGGTTCATCAGGTACTTCAGGCTCAAGTGGTTCATCAGGAACTTCAGGAGATAGCGGAACTTCAGGTTCCTCAGGTACTTCAGGTACTTCAGGTACTTCAGGTAACTCAGGTTCATCTGGTTCTTCAGGTACTTCAGGTAACTCAGGTTCATCTGGATCTTCAGGTACTTCGGGAAATAACGGAACTTCGGGTTCTTCAGGTACCTCAGGCTCAAATGGTAGTTCAGGTTCCTCAGGTTCATCAGGTACGTCTGGTTTTTCAGGTACCTCAGGTTCATCAGGTACTTCAGGCTCAAGTGGTTCTTCTGGTTCATCAGGTACTTCAGGCTCAAGTGGTTCATCAGGTACTTCAGGTACAAATGGCTCTTCAGGTTCATCAGGTTCTTCAGGAACTTCAGGTCAAGATGGTAATTTTGGAGGTGCTACATTTGATTATACATTTGATACAGCAACAGACGCTAGTGATCCAGGTTCAGGTGATGTTAAAGTAAATAATACAAACCAAAATCTTGCTAGTAAAGTTTATATTAGCCAAACTACAGATGATGGTGATAGTATTGAATCATTTTTACAAACAATAGATAGTTCGACCTCAGCTGTGAAAGGTCATATTAGAATTTCTAATAAATTTGACTCAGCTCAATTTATTCTTTGGGCAATAACAGAATTAACAGATAATGGAACATGGTGGACATTAGACGTATCCCCAGAAGCTTCATCTGATACAGCACCTTTTAGTAATGGTGAAGATGTAATTTGTTCATTTGTAGTAACAGGTGATAGAGGAGATGATGGTACATCAGGCTCTTCAGGCACATCAGGCTCTTCAGGCACATCAGGTTCTTCAGGCACATCAGGTACTTCAGGCTCATCCGGAACTAGTGGTAATGATGGTAATCCTGGAACATCAGGTTCTTCAGGCACATCAGGTTCTTCAGGAAATTCAGGTTCTTCTGGTTCATCAGGAACTTCAGGCTCAAGTGGTTCATCAGGAACTTCAGGTAATAGTGGAACATCGGGTTCTTCAGGTACTTCAGGATCATCAGGCTCTTCAGGCTCTTCAGGTACTTCAGGTAACTCAGGTTCATCTGGATCTTCAGGAACTTCAGGCACATCAGGCTCTTCAGGTACATCAGGTACATCAGGATCATCAGGAACTTCAGGAAATTCAGGCTCATCAGGTTCTTCAGGCACCTCAGGTACAAATGGATCTTCGGGTTCATCCGGAACTAGCGGTAACAGTGGATCATCAGGTTCATCAGGTACTTCGGGTTCAAGTGGTAGTTCAGGCTCTTCAGGAACTTCAGGCTCATCTGGTTCTTCAGGAACTTCAGGTTCATCAGGAACTTCAGGAACTTCAGGTTCATCAGGAACTTCAGGAACTTCAGGCTCAAATGGTTCATCAGGAACATCAGGTTCATCTGGTTCATCAGGAACATCAGGTTCATCTGGTTCATCAGGAACTTCAGGAACTTCAGGCTCAAATGGTTCATCAGGAACATCAGGTTCATCTGGTTCATCAGGAACATCAGGTTCATCTGGTTCATCAGGAACTTCAGGAACTTCAGGCTCAAATGGTTCATCAGGAACATCAGGTTCATCTGGTTCATCAGGAACATCAGGAACTTCAGGTAATAGTGGAACATCAGGTTCTTCAGGTACTTCAGGTTCTTCAGGAACATCTGGACTTTCAGGAGGAAACGGAGCAATAACAGCCCCATATTTTTATGACCAAACAACTACTCCTGATGCAGGTGTAGGAAATGGTAATATAAGATTTAATAATTCTACTATAGCAAGTGCAAATGCTGCTTATTTAAAAGATTTTGATGAAAATGGAGATGATTGGGCTACTTTTTATGATGCTATAGATGCTGTAAGTAATACAACTGCTAAAGCATACATGCAAGTTTCAAAAAGAGATGATTCTAGTAGCTTTATATTATTTAAAATAACAGATATAAGTGATGGTACTACTATAAAAACTTTTACTATAGCAGATGAAGCTTATTCTTCAACTACACCATTTTCAAATTCAGATTCCTTATATTTATCTTTTAGTATTGTAGGTGATGATGGAACATCAGGAACAAGTGGTTCATCAGGAACTTCAGGCTCAAGTGGCTCTTCAGGTACTTCAGGTTCATCAGGAACAAGTGGTTCATCAGGAACTTCAGGTTCAAGTGGTTCTTCAGGTACTTCAGGAAATACAGGAACTTCAGGTTCATCAGGAACTTCGGGTCAAGATGGTCCAGCAGGTCCGTATGAATATAATACTCCTGCTAACACAGACTCAGGTATTCAACCCATAAGTGGGTCAAACACAACTGATGGTTGTTTTTCAACTATTGCGGGAGGTAGTTTAAATGAAATATCTTCAAATTCTAATTGTTCTTTTATAGGTGGTGGTGGTTTTGCTCTTATATCTGCTTCAGAGTACGGGGTTGTAGTAGGAGGTGAGAGTAAAGGGTCAACACTAAGGGATTCCCCCTATGGTATTGTAATAGGAGGTCGTTGTAATGAAATTAATAGTCAAAGTTTTTGTTCTATTATAGGAGGTGGGGTTTTAAATGAATTACAACAAGCAACTTCTAGTATTATCATAGGTGGTACATCTAACTACATATCAGGAAGTACTAATTCTTCTATATTAGGAGGAAATGCTAATTTTATATGTCAAGGATCTATAGGTTCTAATATTGGGGGAGGAACTATAAATTGTATTTTTGATTCTGATCATTCTTCTATTGGAGGTGGGTGTAATAACCGACTTTTACCAGGAAATAAGACTTTTGCCGTAAATAATAATACAGATAATAGTTTTATAGGAGGAGGTAAATTTAATCTTATTTCTTCTAGTAAAAATTCGCATATAGGAGGAGGTTGTTGTAATAGTATATTTGATAGTTGTGATGCTGATCTTATTTTAACTTCTGCTAATACTCTTGCGGGAGGGTATTTCAACCAAATATCTGGGTCTTGTTCTTTTATAGGAGGTGGAACTTCTAATAAAATTGACTGTCAATACCCTGCTAGTATTGTAGTAGGAGGTTGTGGAAATGTTATTAATACTAGTTGTACTGGAACTTATGGTTGTGCCACTATAGTAGGAGGTAATTGTAATAAAATATTTTCTGGTAGATGGGGTTTTATAGGAGGAGGAAATACTAACTCAATATCAGGAGCTAATTGTACTAGTGATTATTCTAGTATAATAGGGGGGAGAAATAATACAGCGCAGCACTGTAATGTTCATATGATTGGAATAGGACTATCATCTACAGTAGCTAATGCTGCTTATATGAATAATACTATTATTACAGGTTCATTAACAGTAGGTTGTGTTAACCAACTAAATACTACAGTAGGTAGAATTGATGCAACAAATGATGTTGTAGCATTTTCAACTTCTGATAGAAGGTTAAAAGAAAATATACAACCTATTAAAAATGCTTTATGTAAAGTAATTGGAGTAAGTGGTAATACTTTTAATTGGAAAGAATTAACTAATAAAGAAAAGAAAACAATACATGGTAATACTGGTAGAGATGTAGGAGTAATTGCACAAGAAATAGAATCAATATTACCAGAAGCTGTTACAACTAGAGATAGCGGATATAAAGCAGTTAATTATGAAAAAATTGTACCTTTATTAATTGAAGCTATTAAAGAACAACAAAAACAAATCAACGAACTTAAATCTAGATTATAATGGCATTACCATCTTCAGGACCTTTAAGTATAAATGATATTAGAGTTGAATTAGGGGCATCAGCCACTAATCAATCTTTAGGTGCCTTTAGTGATACTGCAGGATTTACAGCCCCAGATGCTATAACTGATTTTTATGGATATAGTAATTTACCTTTTATTGCTTTTAGATATAGAGGTCCTGGAAAACAAGGTTTAGTTTGTAACACTACTACCACACAAGGATATTTTCAAAGAACTTCTGGAGGTGGAACACAAAATATACCTACAACTGGAGATACATGCTACCAAAGTAATCAATCAACTGTTCTTACAAATGGATGGTATGCTGTATTTCCGGGCACTAGTGATGGTGATCCATTCTCACAAATTGAAATATCAGGTGGTGCTGGTGTAGTGGTTGGTGGAGATCTTTGTGGATTATAGAGTTTTACTTAAATAAAATAAAATAATATGAAATTTGAAGATAATAATTTACTAGAATATTCTGGAGTAGAATTTACAGTATCTAAAGAATTTAACGGAATAACCTACATGAAATGGTTAACTAATGAGCATTTAATGGCAAATATTGATGGTTATTCTACTATAATTTTAGGTAAATGTGATAGTTGTAATCCTTTTTATAAAAATTCATTTGATGGTTTTTCATATGATTCTGTATTAGTAGTAGGATTAGGTTTTGGGTTAATACCTCAAGAATTATCTCAAATAGATAACTGTAGTAAAATTGATGTGTTAGAAATTTCACAAGAAATAATAGATTATAATAATACTTCAGGTCATTTGGATAGTAATATTAATTTAATACAAGGAGATATACATACTTATACAACCTCAGAAATGTATGATTTAATTATTATTGATACTATTTGGAGTGCAAATGAAATGACCGAAGAACAATGGGCAAACATTGTAACAAATCTCTCAAGTAGTCTTAATATAGGGGGTGTAATATATTCACCAATTCTTAAAAAGTGGGTAACATTATAATTATATATGTAGGTTGTTGTTAACAATAACTTGATATTTATAATTAAATTAGTTATATTATAACCAAAAAACAAACATATGAGTTGGACCTATAAAACACACAAAATAGGGGACATCACTCAATTTCCAGAAAATACTTTCGGTTTCGTTTACATAGTTACACATAAACCCACTGGAAAAGCATATATTGGGAAAAAAGTCTTATTTCATAATAGAAAACAAAAAATTGGAAAGCGAGAATTAGAAAAACTTCAAGGAGTAGTTGGCCGTCGCCCTTCATATAAATTAGTAGTTAAAGAATCTGATTGGATGAATTATTATGGTTCCCAAAAAGATATTAAACAATTATTATTAGAAGGTAAAAAAGATGAATTTGAACGTACAATATTAAAAATGTGCCCATCTAAAAAATCATTAACATATTTTGAAATAAAATATCAAATGATATATCAAGTATTAGAAAAACCAGATGAGTTTTTTAATGATAATATCCTAGGCAAATTTTTTACAAAAGACTTAAATGAAATTAAATTTGAGGATTTCGTGGTTAATAAAATCTAGTTTCGTATATTATCCTATATGGTAAATCAATTATTGGTTACGTTAGTGAACTCTGTGTTAGGTTCGGGCAAAGCAACTGCTCGAAATAATTACGCATACCACTGTCCTTTCTGTCACCACCACAAACCTAAAATGGAGGTTAATCTAACAGAAAATCGTGAAGGTAAAAATCCTTGGCATTGTTGGGCTTGTGATGTAAGAGGTACTACTATATATTCTTTATTTAAACAACTAAAAATAGATACAAGTAAATTTACAGAACTTAAATCACTTGTTAAAACTTCAAAATCAATCAAGGAAACACAAGTTGTATCTAGTGTTACACTACCAGATGAATATATTAGCCTAAATAACGTTAATAACAGCGATATAATGACTAGGCACGCGCTCGCGTACCTAAAAAATAGACACGTGGGTAAATACGATATTCTCAAATATAATATAGGTTATTGTAAAACAGGTTTATATAAAAATATGATTATTATACCAACATATGATGTAGATGGTAGGTTAAATTATTTTACTGCTCGTTCATTTGAAAAAGAACCATATATAAAATATCGTAACCCATCAGCAAGTAGAGATATAATCCCTAATGAACATTTAATAAATTGGAATATTCCAATTGTTTTATGTGAAGGATTATTTGATGCTATTGCCATAAAAAGAAACGCAATTCCTTTATTAGGAAAAAACATACAAAGTAGCTTAATGAAAAAAATAGTTACTTCTGTAGTAGATAAAATTTATATTGCATTAGATAGGGATGCAATTAAACAAGCTTTAAAATTCTGTGAAAAGTTAATGGCAGAAGGTAAAGAAGTCTATCTTGTAGATTTACAGGATAAGGATCCGAGTGAAATGGGTTTTAAAAATTTCACAAAACTCATCCAAAAAACAGTTCCACTTACCTATTATGATTTATTGGAACACAAACTAGCTATATGATCAAAAAATCATACAAAAGATTACTAGAAATATCAGATGATTACCAACAAGTTACAATGCCTGATTCAAGGTATTATAGACGAAATGGTAAATATTATCCTTCAGTAACCCATGTTTTAAGCTCTTATCCAAAAGGTAAATACTTTGAAGACTGGCTTAAAAAAGTAGGTTATAGTGCGGAATGGATTGTTAAGAAAGCAGCTGAAGAAGGAACATTAGTACATGAAATGATTGAAGACTGGTTAAACGGTGAAGAGATTACATTTTTATACAAAGATGGTAACCCTAAAATGCCTGCTCATGTATGGCAAATGTTCCTTAGATTTGTAGATTTTTGGGAGACTTATAACCCAACACTAATAGAAGCAGAAGTACATTTATTTTCAGATAAAATACAAGTAGCAGGTACCTGTGATTTAGTGTGTGAAATTGAAATAGATGGTAAAATGGAACGATGGATTATAGATTTTAAAACATCTAATCACTTACAAACAACTTACGATTTGCAAAGTGCAGTATATGCTCAATGTTATGAAGAATGTTATGGTAAAAAAATTGATCGTATAGGTGTACTCTGGTTAAAATCTAAATCCAGGGGTGAAGATAAATCAGGTAAACGTTTAAAAGGTAAAAATTGGGAAATGCATGAGTCACCTCGAACACAAGAGGAAAATATAGAAATATTTACTCATGTTAAAGCCTTATTTGACATTGAAAATCCAAAACCAAAACCATATACATCAACATTCCAAACAGCTTCAAAAAGAAAACTTTAATATTTAAATAAATAGTAATAATAAAATTTTTTTATATATTTATAACAAAATAATTAATTTTAAATAAAACTATGTCTTTATATTCATCACCAAATAGCCCAGGAGATTGGAGATCATTTTTAAAAAGAAATGATATTTCTTCTCTTAGTTTGCAAGAACAAAAGAAAAAATACTTACAAGAACAACTTCAATTTGATGATTTTGTATCACAACAGGAAATTTCAAGACAATTAGCTTTTAATTCTTTATCAAACCAAAATAGAGTAGCAGGTAATAAAGAAAATAAAATAATAAATGCAGCATTTAGTACCTCACCTGCAAATATATTATCAATTACAGGAAATACTACTTTTATTGATATTATATTCGAAGAAAATGTATTAGTAGATGATACATCAGGAACACCTTTTATTGATGTAGTAAACGGACTAGAAGGTGGTGGTACAGTAACTCCTGTTAGATACACCTATGTGGATAATGCATCACAATCTAAATTAGTAAGATTTGAGCATGTACATCCAGCAACAGCAGGTAATGATGGAGGAATTGCAGCTCATGTAATTGCAGTTGGAGCAGATTTAGCAGGTTCAGCATCAGGAACAATTTCAGGTGGAGTAGCAAATCCTTATAATGGAGTTACATTTACAGGTTTAGCAGGTGTTTCTAATATAGTTGCAAATGTTATTTTAGATGGAGGAGGAGTATTATCTGAAATCTCATTTGTATCCCAAGCAACCCCATCATATGCTTTTAAACCAGGAGACCAATTAACAATTGATAATGTTGCTTTAGGAACAGGAACCTCAGGTACTGTTACAGTTACATTAGTAGCAGGAGATTTAACTGGAGATATTTTAACACTAGTAGGATCTGCAATTAATGAAAATGGAGGCGAAATTTATAGCGCAGCTAATAACCCAGAAGCACAATTAGATTTATCTTATACTTCTACATCAACAATAACTGCAGTAGCAAGTTAAAAATAAATAAAAATAAATTAAAGATAAGCGCGTATCTATTTGGATACGCGTTTTTTTTTTCGTATATTCACCCTGTTAGTTAAGGTTAAAGCTGGTAAGGAGTAGTCCAGGTAAAAGATCCCAAGAGTGTAAAACACCATCCGCTAATCTTAAATGCATGCGGTTTCAATATACTACTTAACAACATAAGCCCGGAAGACGTTCCGGGCTTTTTATGCGATAAAATTTGGCTACCCGGGAGAGGGTTCGTATATTCACCATGTTGAGCAGTTAAGCACAACATTTAAAAATTAAGGTTATATGATAAGTCCAGAAAAAATTTATTTTGCAGAACAAGAGTTCAATCGTTTTGAAGAGATTATGAATACAAAAGAAATCCTTACAAAGGAGGAGTATGACTTTTGTTTCGCATATGACAAAGATATCAGAGAAGATACCTCTTATCTAGGGGATGATGAATATCTAAATTTAAGAGTTTATACAGAATATGACCATGAAAAACGTGGCGAAGATGATGTTAACAATTGGTAAAAATAATGCACGGGAGGCTTGGCTTCCCGGGCTATCTTTCGTATATTCATAGGGTATTAATAATTAACAATCAAGGTTATGTCAAAAATTAAAGAAATTAGAGAAATTATTAAAAAAGGAAATGCTAAGTTTATTATAAAAGGAATTACTGAGTATCGAAGAGGTGGTGAAGATAATGAATATGGTGATTTTCCAAAAATATTTAGAGTTAGTGAAAGTGGTGATTCTATTTTTGAAGATTCAAGTTTATTTGGTAGAGGAATGAATATCAACAAATTAGGTCCTACTTGTATTACATTATATGATTATAATATATTAGGTAAAAAAACAGTAGGTAAGATTAATTATAAAAATATTACAATCTTAAAAAAAACTAAAGAAATTAAAGATATCCCAGGTTTCGAAGGAACATTAGAAGCATTAGATGAAATTACAATTTTAAAATAAAGGTTATGACAGTAATAGAAAGTTTAGATAAATTAGAACAAACATTTATAAAATTCCATATAAAAACAACTGGAGATAAAGATGCTGGTTATGTTTGGTGGGATAGAATTAAAGATTGCCAAAAATGGTGTAATAAAGAAAGGACTTATGTACCCATGAGTGATTCTCAAACATTAAAAATTATGAGAAGTTGGGTAAAAAAACAAAAGAACATATTAAATAAATAAAGGTTATGAAAAAAATAGTATATTTACACGGTTTAGAATCATCCCAAGGAGGGGTAAAAGTAGAATTTTTAGCAAGTAAGGGGAGTGTTTATGCTCCTGTCATGGATTATAAAACATTAGATTTAAATGAATTTATCCTTACTTTGGGTATGCCTGATTTAATTATCGGTTCTAGTATGGGTGGTTACATCGCGGATATCATTGGTTCTCAATTGGGAGTTGATGTTTTATTATTTAACCCCGCTTTACATAGTAGAAAAAGTGAATTCCAATTTAATGAAAATTATGGTTCTCAACAATATAAACGTACTATTATTTTAGGTACTGCAGATAATGTTATTGACCCTAAAACAACTAAAAAATTATGGTCTGCTAATGGTAACCATGCTAAGTATGATGAAATTAAAGGTATGGGTCATAAAATACCTTTCTTAAAGTTTGTTAATATGTATAATAAACATGCTTAATTATGATTAAATTAGTAGATCTATTAAATGAAATAGATATACCCAAGAATAAGTGGATTACTATTCCTGCTTCTGAATTAAAGGATTATAGTGAAGAAATTTATAAATTAATTGATAACGCTTATGCACCTATTGGTGGTCATCCTAATTATAAATCTTCAGATAATGTAACGGGTAGAGAATCAGAGGCCGAATATGAAGTAATAGATTTAGATAATGACCCAGAAATAGATGCTATATCTGTTACTAAAAATAAAGCAGCAGGTAAAAAGTTTACAGCAACAGGACATGATGGTTCTAGTGCTGCTAAATCTAAAGTAGTAAACCATAAAGCTGATCAATTAAAATCAAGTGGTTATTTCATAGAAGTTTCAGGTAAACTAGTTGATATATTAATTGCAAAAGGGGTTGAACCTATTGACGATGAAGAATTAGTACGTAAGGTACTTAAAGGTAAAGATATCGAATGGTTAGGTAATGGTCAATATAAGAGAGAAATAGGTGGGAAACTATTTACTAAATCATTAATGGGAAAACCAACAGTATGATAAGTTTAGTACAATTATTAAGAGAAGCACAAGGTAGCCCTAAAGCGGTTATCTTAGCAGGAGCACCTGGAGCAGGTAAAGGATATATTTTACGTGGTTTAGACTTAGGAGGTTTAAAAACAATGAATGTAGACGATATTTTTGTTCCTTTATTAAAAAAAGCTAATGTTACTTTAGATTTAAAAAACGCTACACCTGAAGAAAGAAGTGAGCAAGCCAAACAAATGGCAGCAGCTAATAAACAGTTTAAAGGCGAGATGGAACAAATAATAGCGGGTAAAGAATCATTTATATTAGATGGTACAGCTGCATCATATAATACCACAGCTAAACTGAAAAATGAGTTAGATGAAGCAGGATATGATACATTTATGCTATATGTGTATACTGATTTAGAACGTTCGTTAAGCCAAAATCAAGATAGATATGTAAAATCAGGAGGTGAAGATAGAAGTTTAGCACCTGCAATTGTAATGCGTACTTGGAAAAGTGTAACAGATAATTTACCTAAATATGAAGAATTATTTGGTAATAATTTTGTAGCAGTAGCTAATACATTAGACGATAGAATGCAAGATATAGATAAAATTATACAAAAATATCTTAAACCATTTACTCCTCAAGGTACTAAACCTAAAACACCAGCTCAGCAAAAGAAATCTGATGAGCGAAAAGCTAAGGACAAAGAAGAAATTCAAGCTATGTTAGATGACGATTTTATATATGATGTAATTGAATATACTATGTCTAAAGAAGAGGCACAAATGCGATTAAAACAATTCTTATCTAAATGAGTTTAGTAAACGAATTAATAAAAGGGTTATTACCTGAAGAAGAAAAGAAAAAGGTAGTAGCAGTATATGGTGGTGGTTTTAAACCACCTACTTCTGGTCACTTTGAAGTTGTAAAACAAGCATTAAAAGAAAACCCTGAAATAGATGAAATGATTATCTTAATAGGTGGTAAACCAAGAAATGGTATTACACCTGATGAGTCTATTCTAATTTGGGATATCTATAAAACATACTTACCATTTAAAGTTGAAGTAAAATACACATCAGTACCTCCTATAAAAGGCATTTACAACTATGCTAAAGAACACCCAGATGAAGAAGTATTATTTATTATAGGTGCTAGAGAAGGCAACGAAGAAGATTTTAAAGATATAGCATCTAGAACGACTTCATTAGATAAATATCCAAACCTAAATTTACGTACAATTGTAACTCAAGGTGGTGTCTCTGGTACAGCAGCTAGAAATGCATCTAAAATATCATTAGATAAATTTAAACCATTTGTTCCATCTGAATTATCAGATGAAGAAGTTGAACAAGTATATAATATAGTAGCTGACAAAATTACTGAAGGCAGAAAAAAGAAAAAAGACCCAAAAAAGGGCACGGGTAAAAAACCTGAAGGATCTAAACGTAGATTATACACTGATGAGGATCCTAAAGATACAATCGGTATTAAATTTTCAACAAGACAAGATATAGTAGACACATTAAATAAAACTTCATTTAAAGCTAAATCACATGCTAGACAATCTCAGATTATTAACTTAATACATCAAAGAGTAAGAGCGGCATATGGTAGAGCAAAGGATCCTAAAGTAAAAAAACGTTTAAAAACTGGTTTAGATTATATCACTAAGAAAAAAGAAGCATCTAAGAAAAAAACACAACGTTTAAAAAAATTAAATGAAAATGCATCCTATTCTAAAGAAATAAACATTAAAGAAAAAATAGCTCAATTAACACAACATATGATTGATAAGGGTATGAATATTGAACCCTTACCTACACTAGAATTTGTAGATGGAGACTCAAAAAATGCTAGCGATTTTTTAGGTAAAACAGCGTATTATGACCCGAACAAACAACACATCGTGTTATATACTGAAGGTAGACATCCAAAGGATATAGTACGTTCATATGCGCACGAAATGATACATCATATTCAAAATTTAGAAGATAGATTAGGTAACATTTCTACAACTAATACACAAGAAGACGATAACTTAAATAATATTGAAGCTGAAGCTAATCTAAAAGGTACAATGACATTCAGAAATTGGACTGATAGTTTAAATGAGGGGAAACAAGTTGGCCTTTTATATCATATTACTACACCTGAAAAATTAAAAAAAATTCTAGATTCAAATACTTTAAAAGGTAGTTATATAAGTTGGGATGGTGGGGATACAGATTTTTTAGGGATTTCTACTACTAGAAATAAAAACTTTTTATATGGTGATAATAAAATCCAAATAGTTTTAAACGGGGATAAGATTTCAAATAATTATAAAATCCAACCCTACGATTATTGGGGAAGAGAATATAATATCCCTGATGAACCACAAATTAAAGATGAAGATGAAGAGATAATAAAAGTAGGAAAAGATGGTCTTAAAAATGTAAAAAATTACATTATAAAAATAAATGATTTTACTGATAGCTTAAACGAAAATATTTTAAATGAAATTGGAGATTTATCCCAAGCACCATATAAATGGAAAACTTTCTCAAAACCTGAAGGATCAAACGACCCTTATTCGTATTACGATTTTAGTACAGATAATGGCACTAAATATCAAGTTATATTTAATCGAGAAGAATTCGGTAAGACAGTTAACTACGATATGTCTTTTGTAGCTAAAGGTAAAGATGGTAAAGAATTTTCCGCAGATGCTCTTACTGGAGGTAATGAACCCCTAAAGATTATGTCTACAATAGTTGACATTACAAGAGAACAAATTAAGAAGGCTGGAGATGTTGAGTTTATTACATTCGAACCTACTAAAGGTAAAACTGGAGAAGAAGGAGCTAAAGGAAATATTCGAAGCAAGCTGTATAAAATTATTATTAAGAAAAACTTCCCGAAAGCTAAAGTTAGCGGAACAGATACTGTAGTAGTTGATATGACATCATATAAGAACAATGGCTTAAATGAAGCAATTGTAGGCGAAAAAATCGAATGTGATAATTGTGGTTGGAGTTGGAATATAGTAGATGGTGGGGATGATTTATTTATATGTCATAAATGTGGACATGATAATAAACCTATAAGTGAGAAAAAAAACAAAGATCCATTTGGTTTAAATGCATATGCACGTGAATTAGCTATGGGATTAGAAGAAAACAAAAAGGTTATGGATTATAAAATTTATTGTGATATGGATGGCGTGTTAGCCGACTTTGAACGTGGTTATAAAGAATTAACTGGTGTAGATTTACAAGGTGAATTTCAAAAAGGAGATGATTTTTGGGACCCAATTTCTGAAAAAGGAGTTGGTTTTTGGGCAGGTTTAAAATGGATGCCTGATGGACAAGAATTATGGGATTATTTAAAACCATATAAGCCTGATTTACTATCAGCTCCCTCCCGTGAAGATTCATCTAGAATAGGCAAACATGTTTGGGTAAAACATAAAATACCTGGTACAAAATTAATATTACGTTATGCTAAACAAAAACAAGAATTAGCAACACCAGAATCGATATTAATAGACGATAGACAAGTTAATATAGATCAGTGGGAGGCTGCAGGAGGGATTGGTATATTGCATACTAGTACAGCTAATACTATTAAACAATTAAAACAATTAGGTTTATGAGTAAAGATACAGTTCTAAAAAAACAATTCCAGAAAAAAGACGTAGAACGCCTCAGAAATTTAATGCAAGGTAAATATGGTGAAAAAACACGTTCTAGTGTTGGTTTTACTAATCCCGAAGAATTTTATAATGAAGGTGATATATGGGAATCTGATGGAAGAACCTGGACTATTAAAGAAGGAATTAAACAAAATATTACTAAATTAGATAAGGCAAAAAAAGCACATACCATGCCTTTATTTTGTCCTAATTGTAGTAAATTAATGAAAAGAGTAGATAAACCTTATTATAATATACATCAATTTTGTTTAGATTGTCATGCTAAATTTGAAGATAAGTTAAAAGCAGAAGGCAAATATGAAGAACATTATAATAAAATTAACAATAAAATTATTGATAGTAGAATAGAAGAATTTAAACATTTTGTAAAAGAAAAAATATCCGAAAGTAATGATTCATTTATATCAGAAAATGGTGAATTAGAAAAGTGGGTTGGAAAAATAGATGAAGAAAAAGTAAATGAATTTACAAAAGATGTAATTAAACATTTAGAATCATTTAAACAATAATTTTACATATTTATAATAAACATACATTACAATGAAAGATACTTTTGATTTATATAAATGGAAACAGGGAGAATCCCAAACTACCGATATTAATAATAAATTTTCTCCACTTAAAAAATTTAATTTATATGAGTGGAATAAAAAAAGATATTTAGGTGAATTAGAAATTGACCAAGAAGATAATGATGTTAATCAAGATGATATAGATGGGTCTTTAAATATTACACATGGTGGTGATGATTCTAAAATAGGAGCAGAATTAGAATCTGATGCTAATGTAGTAGGAGAAGGTTTAAACGATCGTATTTCTAAAATTAACATTATGTACACAGAACAGGGTAGATTATATAGTGTTAAGATTGATGATGCAAATGGTAAAAGATTAGGCAAATTATATCTTGATGATACAAATGATTTACTAAAAATGTTAGGTATTAATGATGAAATACCACGTAATATAGGTTTTGGTGATGAGAAAATTTTAGATAGTATTGTTAAACAACTTCAAGACCAGGGCATAGATGCTTCTTGGGATGATTTTATGGATGTAAGCTAATGGACTTAAACGAAAGAATTAAATCAGCAGTTAACGAAAAACTTTGTAAAAAAGGCGAAGCATATCGTAAACGTAGAATGGCTGCTGGCGAAAAATCATCTGCCTATTTATCTGGTCGTGCTGTAAAAGTATGTAAAGGTCAAATGAGTGGTAAGAAAAAGAAAAAATAATGAAGGAAAATGTAGCTCCTAATCATGATGGTAAATCTGCTCCTTTTGGATCAGGATATAAAAGACTAAAAAAAGCTATAGACGAATCACTACGTGATTGGTTTAAAAAAGAAGATTGGGTTAGAATTAATACATCAGGTAATATATCTGGTAAATGTGGTACAATGAAAAAAGGTAAAGCTACTACTAGATGTTTGCCTAGAAAAAAAGCTCAATCACTTACAAAAGCACAGCGTAAAGCAACAGTTGCTAAAAAAGTTAAAGGTAGTAAAAAAGGAAAGCAATTTGTGAAAAACACAAAAAAAGCTGAATTTAGTAAATAATTAAAAACAAAAAAAATGAAAAAAACAATTTTATTATTCTTAGTATCAATGTTCTTATTTGTAGGATGCAAAGACAAAAAAGCAGCAAAAGTAGAAACTTCACCTGCTAAATTTACTTTAACAGTAATTAACCATACAGATCAGGATATGAGATGGGAACAAAGTTGGGCTATGACAGGATCAACTAAAGGTGTAGTAAAAGCAGGAGAAACAGTTGAATTATCTTCTAATGAAGTTGATTCAGACCATATTAATGTTTATCCTATGCCTCCAAAAAGTATAGAAAATCCTAACCCAGCAAATGGTACTTTTGGAATGCAGTATGGATATGATGGTCATATAGCTCGTGTATATTGTGATAATGTATGTAACAAAGGTTATCCAACAGTTGATGTACATTATGATGGTACAAATTGGGTATATGCAACTGAATGGAAATTACCTTCAGGTGTTCAGACTAATACAACAAACACAGTAACTATAACTACAAAACCTTGGTCTAAAGAAAACTAAAATATGAAGAAATCATTATTTTTATTACTAATACTAACATTAACAGGATGTGCTACTTTCCAAGTAAGCACTTTAAATCACGATCCTATATACAGCATAAAAGGGTCAGATACAGAAGTAGTAGTAATAAATAATGAATTTGAACTCCACCACCTACTCAGAACAGATTTTAACTTTAGATGGGACTTTGCTCAATATGCTTTAAGTCAACCTCCTTCATTTGATTGGAATAATCGTATTTTAGGTAATAGATATAACCGTTATAACCCATATTGGAGTTATGGTTTTTACTGGAATAGAGATCAGATGTGGAATGATTGGGTTTGGGGTTTTACACCTCATAGGTGGTTTCTTTTTGGTTACGATAGATGGGGATATAGTAATTACTATAGTTGGAACAACTACTATAGTTGGAATAATTATGGTTGGAACCACTACTATGGTTGGAACAATGGATTCTATAATAGATATAGAGGTACTAACGTAGCTTATCATACTGGTAGAAGAAGTAGTACTCGTACTACTACTAATCGTAGAGTAGTAAATAATAATAGAGTAGTTACTGCTCCACGTACAAGAACTGTAATAAAAAATAAACCTAGAGTTAATCCTCCTAGAACAAGAGTTAACCCTCCTAGAACAAGAGTTAACCCTCCTAGAACAATAATATCACCCCCTAGAACAAGAGTTAATCCTCCTTCTAGACAACCTTCAACAATAAGAACAACTCCACGTACTTCTACACGATCTACTAACAGTACTACAGTAAAACGTAATTCTAGGAGAAAAAACTAATATTTATAAATAAAAATATACTATAATGGACAACTTTAATTATCAAGCTTACATCAAAAGTGGTAAAATCTACGGAGAAAAAGCAACTTTAACAGAATCAATCACAGAAAAAAAACAAGGATACGACGATAGAGAAGACGAATCTTTAGGTGCACGTAAAGGTGCTGAAAAAGGTAAGAAACAATCTATGAAAGATCGTAGAGATGATTCTTACGGGAAATTTGGTAAACGTGATGCTGAGAAAAAAGGCAAAAACAAAATCAATAAAGAAGAAATCGAAGTAAAAGAAGACGCTCGTACGGATGCTGAACAAGAAGGATACAAAGATGGATTTGATGATGCTAAAGACGATGTAAAAGATGCTTTATCTAAAATGAAAGTATCTGAACTTAAAGCAAAAATTAAAGAACAAATCTTATCTACACTTAATGAAGCAGACGAAGAAGTAGACGTTGATATTGATGTTGAAGATGAAGTTGAAGTAGATGCAGAAGCAGATGATATTGAAATCGAAAGAAAAGGAGTTAAAGCAAAAGTAGAAGTAGGATTATCTCCAGAAGAAGAAATAGTACAAGATTCATTAAAAGCTGCAATGGATGCCGCTAATGAATTAGGTAATCAAAAATTAGCTGATCAAATTGGTAATACAATTACTTTCTTTACAAGAGAATTTGTAGTTGGTAATAATACTGATTAATACATGCTTAACGAACGTAAACTTACGGAAAGAGAACTAGATAAACGTGCGGAAGCAATTCAAGGTTTGTTGTCCAACAAACGCACACTAGTTAAAAAGTACGGTAAGGATGCGGAAAAAGTAATGTATGGTATCGCAACTAAACAGGCAAAATCTAAAGTAGAAGGCATGAATAAGGATAAAATAAAAGAACTAATCCAACAAGCATTACAAGTAGAAGATACCAGTACTATTGATACTGGTTTTTCTGGTCGCGCTGATTATGGTGAAGAAGATAAAGCACTAGGTCAAGAAGATGATTTAGAAATGAAGGGCTTAGAAGAAGCTAAAGGCACTACTCTGAATTTATCACAATCTGATATGGATAAACTTCATAGTGATGGTAAAATAGAAATTGATGGGCATAAAATTTTATATAAAACATCAGTAAAAGAAGATCTAGATATCGGACACCAAGATGATGAACCAGGTATGCTTAAAGCTGAATTAGCTAGAGCTGGTAAAATGGTTCAAATGCTTTATAAAGCAATTGATAAATATGATGGTGAAGGTGAAGTAGATTTCCCACAATGGTGGCAGAAAAAAATTATTCAAGCTAACTCAATGTTAGATAGTGCTTTTGATTATTTAGATGGTCAAGAAAATGTAGCTAAAATAGATGCTATGTTAGGTGAAAGAATCGACTACGATGAAGCTTTAACATTAAGAGGTATGCTAGCCGACCTTAAAAAAGAAAGAGAACAATTATTTAGAGATATGGAGCAAGAAGCTGAACCAGAAGGTGGGCCAATTGCAGACAGATATGGTGATGAATTAAATAAACTAGAAGATCGTTTAGAAAAAATAAATAAACAACTTCGTGATTATGATATGAATGAATCACAAGAAGGTATTAATGAAGCTCTTCCAACAGTCTTTGATAATGAAAACATGGATGAGTTATTTGATCTTATTTTAAAATATGTAGATGATCCAGCAGATGCCGAAAAAGAATTAGAAAAATTTGAAGCTGGAGGATATGATGCTTTCTCACCAGAGGTGATGGCTAACCTAGATAGAGACCCAGCATTCGGAGCTTGGTATAATAAGGTACATAGTATAAAAGAAGCAATGGATGGTGGTCGATTATTTGATTATTTCAATAAAGAATATGTAGTAGATGATCATTTTCATAGTGATGATAGTTACATTGTTAAAA
>Ga0206131_10000650_pt1 | contig 47151 bp, 59 predicted proteins | sample Helgoland_Spring_FD_148636 | JGI IMG/M metagenome (GOLD analysis project Ga0206131, IMG submission 148636) | Pelagic subsurface seawater microbial communities from Kabeltonne, Helgoland, North Sea - Helgoland_Spring_Bloom_20160517_1 | ecosystem: Environmental > Aquatic > Marine > Epipelagic ... | reverse complement strand
TTTTTTTATTATTTCTTAAATTATAGAATATTAGGTTAGTAAGATAAGATTGAAAATCATTACTTTCTACATTATCATTTTCAGTAATATCAGACTCCAATATAAAACTAACAGTCTTTTCTTGATTTTTAAAATAATTACACGGACATGGATTATTTAAAGCACCATCCACATATAAATTATCTTTATATTTATAGGGTGTAAATACTAAAGGGATACTACAAGATATTCGAATTGCTTCCCATAATTTCATATCTGGTTGTGTTCTATAATTAAAGAATTCGTCTTCATTTTTATTTACATTACATCCTACTATAATTAATTTAGTCTTAAACATTTTATAATGTTCTTTAAATGTTAAATCTGGATTACCTGTTTTTTTTTTAATTAATATTTTTAAAATCTTTATCATATGTTCTCCATTATCAAACCCATAATTATTTACTATATCTAAAATATTATTATCTTTATTTATCATTTTAGTAATATCCATACCTAAAGTTATACCTTTAATTTCATTACTTGTATAACCAAGTGATATACATAATGAAATCATTGCTCCGACAGAACACCCTAATATATTTTTAATATTTTTGTGTAGGTTGTTTTCATATATATATTGGTAAGCACCAACAAAAGCAAAACCCATAATTCCTCCACTACTGAAAACAATATTTTCAATCATTTATATAATATTTTACAATAAAAAATAAGATTAGACTTAAATAATTTTTTCTACTTTATAAATATACTAATATGTCTATGATTAACATAAATGAATTACATAAAATTAATGAAGATAGAGAAAAATTTAAGTTAAAGGTATATGAAAGTGTCTTAAAAAAATGTCATGAAAGAATTAAATTTGTTTCCAAATTACCTAAATCAACTAATTTTTGTTTTTATGTTGTTCCTAATATTCTGTACGGAGTTCCTATATATGATATAAATTCTTGTATTGTATATGTCGTTTCCTCATTAATAAAAAAACGGATTTTATGTGGCTTATACACATCCAAATTTAATCTATATATCTTGGCATAACAGACAAAATAGTATAGAATATAAGAAAAAGAAAGAAGAGAAGAAGAAGAAAGAATTAGAATATAAAAAAGTTGATTCTTTTAAACCTAAAAGCAACTTTTTATATGATGTTAAAAAATTAGATTTTTTAAAGAAATAAATAACATAATTTTTACTTTCCTAAACAACTTTGTTTTTCGCATCCGCTTCCAGTAAACATATAACTCATATTTGTAACATTACCAGTATCCCAATTATCTAATGGTTGATTAAAACTTTTTGCTTCATAAAACATATACTGCATAAATTTAACTTTTGAAGTATTCCAATTATTTATATTTTGATTAAAACTTTCTGCTTTATAAAACATATAATTCATATTAAAAACTTCAGATGTATTCCAATTTTCTAAAGGTTGATTAAAATTAGTTGCCTCTGAAAAAATAGACATCATATTTGTTACTTTGGAAGTATCCCAACTATTTATAGGTTGATTGAATTCTTTTGCTTCGCAAAATAAATATTCCATATTATTTACTTTAGAAGTATTCCAACGATTTAAAGGTTTATTAAATTTTTCAGCACCCCAAAAAAGAGTCTTCATATTAGTAACATTAGAAGTGTCCCAATTATTCAAATTTTGATTAAAATTTTTAGCATTATGAAACATATACTGCATAATCATAAGTTTAGAAGTGTCCCAATTATTTATAGGTTGATTGAAACTTGTAGCCTCATAAAACATACCAGACGTATTAATAACTTTAGAAGTATCCCAACTATTTAAAGGTTGATTGAAATTTGTTGCTCCTTTAAGCATACTAGACATATTTCTTACATTAGATGTATTCCATTGGTTTATGTTTTCATTAAAGTAAGTTGCATTATAAAATAAAAGATCCATATCCGTTACATTAGAAGTATCCCAAACACTTATATAACCATGTTCTCTTATAATTAAGTCTATATCGCTTTCATTTCCCGAAAGCCATTTCTTGACTAATTCTCTTAATTTTTTGTTATCAATAACTTTTTTTTTTAATTCTAAATTTTTTTTCACTAAATTTTCTTCTCTCTTTTTTATTTCTAAATTCTTTTTTGCTAAATTTTCTTCTCTTCTATTACTTTCTGCTCTTCTTCTTTCTAAATTATCTTCTTTTTTATTACTTTCTACTTTCCTCCTTTTTAGGTTTTCTCTTTTTAATCTTAATTCTTTTAGGTTAGAGTTTGATTTCAAAATTAAATATACACAAATCAAAATTAATAGAATTAAAATAATATAATATAATTTTAAGTTTTTCTTACTGTTATATTTTTTTTTAGGCATTATATAATAATAAAATAAAATAAAAAATAAAGATAATTAATATCCAATAGAAGGAGAACTGTTTTTACCTAATTTATAGATGGAATCTAAAATGAATATAATAAAAATACCAAATAGGACAATAGAATATTAGGTTAGTAAGATAAGATTGAAAATCATTACTTTCTACATTATCATTTTCAGTAATATCAGACTCCAATATAAAACTAACAGTCTTTTCTTGATTTTTAAAATAATTACTTGGACATGGATTATTTAAAGCACCATCCACATATAAATTATCTTTATATTTATAGGGTGTAAATACTAAAGGGATACTACAAGATATTCGAATTGCTTCCCATAATTTCATATCTGGCTGTGTTCATATATATATTGGTAAGCACCAACAAAAGCAAAACCCATAATTCCTCCACTACTGAAAACAATATTTTCAATCATTTATATAATATTTTACAATAAAAAATAAGATTAGACTTAAATAATTTTTTCTACTTTATAAATATACTAATATGTCTATGATTAACATAAATGAATTACATAAAATTAATGATGAAAGACAGAAATTTAAAATTACAGTTTACGATAAAATACTTAAAAAATGTCACGAAAGAATAAAATTTGTTTCTAAAACACCTAAAGGAGCAAATTTTTGTTTCTATATTGTTCCGAATATTGTATACGGAGTTCCTATATATGATATTAACCAATGTATAGTATATATAGTAAGTGCCCTAATTAAAAATGGATTTTATGTTGCATACACACACCCTAATTTAATCTATATATCTTGGCATAATAGACAAAATAGTATAGAATATAAGAAAAAGAAAGAAGATAAAAAACCAACAATAGATTATAAAAAAGTTGAAACATTTAAACCAAAGAATAACTTTCTATATGATGTAAAGACTTTAGATTTTTTAAAGAATAAATAAATTTATATATAATTCTTAATATACACTACTACTACTTTTACCTAACTTATAGATAGAGTCTAATATAAAGATAATAAAGATACCGAATAATATAAATAATATTAGATCGTGAATATTATCTTGAGAGTCATCGTCGAAGAATTGACTTTTATTCATTTGTTTAATAATAGTATTCATACTACGATTTAATGAATTAAGTCTATAATCAATATCTTTTTTTGATATTTTTTTTAAAGGTCCAACTTCTCCAACTTCGTTATTTTCTTTTATAGGTAATTCATCATCTGTAGAATGTATATCACTATCTGTTTGCGTTTCTTCTTCTGAACTCATTTCTTCGGATGATGGACTCTCTGTATTTTTTTTTTGATTAAGTAATTTATCAATAAAATTACCGGCTCTTTTAGATTTATTATTGTCTTGTACTTCTACATCTTTTATTTTATCATTTCCTTCGCGAGAAATATTATTACCATCTAATTCTTCTCCGTTACTTTCAAAACCTTCTATTAAATCCATATTATATTTTTGCGTTTGTAAATATTCGTCGTCTTCCATACCTTCATTAAAATCATTTTGTATTCTAGTATAATCCGGTTCTTCTCTATTAATAGGTTCATTTTCCATACCATTATCTAATTCACTATTATAATCGTATAATTTTTCATTATCACTAAAGCCAGAATACATACCAGGTGCAAGATTATTATCAGCAATTATTCTTCTATCTCTTATATTATTTTTACTTTCTTTAACTCTTTTAGTTTCTTTCTTATAGCTATTATATTCTTTTTTGGCGTCATTATAACTAATTTCGACATTTCCCTGTTTACTTTTTTTAATTCTACGTGCTTTCCTTCCGTGTTTATGTCTATTTGTATGTTTTTGATTTAAATCAGTATTTTCTTTTATTTCACAGTGGTCATTATGTATTCCTTCATTATAACTTTGTTCTTCTATATATTCTGGTATATGTGTATTATACATTCTTTGTTCTTTCTTTTTTTTTTTCCTTTTCTCTTTATTTAATTCATCTCCCCATGCTTCTTCAATTGTACAATAGGACATTTAATTATAATATAGAAAATATTTTTTAAAAAATAAAACAATATCTTTATAAATTTAAAAAAAATGATAATTATAATTCTTTTAATCTCCCCCACATTAACTTTATAACATTAAATAAAATAGTTAAATATATAATGATTGGGGCTGCTGGCAAAGATATTAAAAGAAATAATAAACCAACAACTATAACTATTGCTTTAACAGCGAAACCTACATATTTCATAACTCCGCCTGATTTTAAAGCGTCGGCGGGATCAGTTCCTCCAACTTGTATCATATTACTATTACTATTACTAAAGAAAACTAAATTTATTTAATTTAATTATTCTTAAATTAAAAAAATATTTTCTTGATATTAATTAATATGAAACAAAATATTTTATATAATTTATTATTATTAATTTTGATTGTAATTGTTTATTACGTAACTGTATCAAATAATATTGTCAATAATCCTAAAGTAAATAATGTAATGAATAGATTAACAGAAGGTTCTGTTAATACTGTTTTATTATTAGTTATTATAGGATTAACACTCACAGAAGATTTAAATATTGGATTTTTATTAAGTATAATTTATTTAGTTGTTCTTATTAGAACGAATCATACTAAAGAACAATTTAGAAGTGGACCATCTCCATTAAACTGTAAAACATATGGCAATAGTAGAGAAAAAAACGGAGTTGCTTTTTATCCTTTACACGATAATATGGAAGAAAACTTAGCTTGTTAATTTTTTAGGTTAATTTAAATTTTTTAATTATTTTTAAAATATTATATTATAGTAATATTTTAAAACTAAAATGGATGTCTATAAGAAAATAAATTCTCTTAACCAAAGTAAAATTTTTGCGGGAATTTTAATGATTCTTATGAATTTAGGTTCTAAATATATTGCTTTAGAACTTAGTGAATCTCAAGAAGAATTTCTTAGTAATATAGTTATTAGAAGAATTGTTATTTTCGTTGTTGCTTTCATCGCAACAAGAGATATTATTATTTCACTCATTTTAACTGGTGTATTTATCTTATTAGTTAGTGGATTATTTAACGATAATAGCGATTTATGTATTATAAAAAAACATAATCCTCAAACCAAAATGATTACTAAAGATGATGTTATTAAAGCAAAAAAAATTATTAAAAAATACGAAAATCAAAAATTAAACAAATCAAAAATGTCTAATTAATAAATGTCTAATTAATAAATGTCTAATTAATAAATGTCTAATTAATAAATGTCTAATTAATAAATGTCTAATTAATAAATGTCTAATTAATTTATAAATCTAAATTAATACTTTTACTACCACTACTTGAATTTAAATTATTATTAGATAGTGTTTCCATTAAACCATTAACATCGGGTGGTCCATTCATACTTGGCCGTGAACTAGAAGTGCTATCATTCATATCACCTCCACCTCCACCTCCTCCACCAAATAAATCACCCATTAAATTACCAAAACCACCTAAACCACCGCCACCGCCACCGCCACCGCCTCCACCTAAACTACCCATTAAATTCCCTAAATCAAAACCACCCCCTCCTCCTAAACCTCCAAATCCTCCACTCCCACCTCCAGAAGAACTAGGAACAGGTGCAGACGCATTATTTCCCATAGTATTAGCTGCTGCACTAGCAAATTGTTTCATTAAGTCGGGATTCTGTCTCATTACATCTTCCATTCCCGGTAATGAAGATTTAAACATTGTATTCGTTAAATGGAACATAAAGGCACTTCCCCCTAAAGACAATAATAATCTTAATTCAGGTGCCATACTTGCTTTAGATTTGTATTTTTCGTGTAATTCCTCAAAAATATCGTCATACTCATTAATACCTTCATGAACATTCTCAGACCAACCTTCTAATTTTACATCAAATGGGTCAAATTTATTATTAATAAATTCTATAGCAGTAACAAAAGCAATTAACATTTTTCTCTGGAATTTTACACTTTGATCCATATCCCTTTGGTTCTTTAATCTATCAAATTCGTGTTTCATTTCTTCATATCCTGAAGACATACTAAACTTCTTATGGGTTTTAATACCCTTCTTCTCTAATCTCTCTAAAATACATAATAATTTAAATTTCTCTTCCTGAACCTCATCGTAACTCATTTCTTTCGGAGGTATTGCCACTTCTGGTATTTTTTTATCATGTGTTTTTATAGATTCGGGATTATTGAAAATAGTAGGATTATTTAAATCTCCTAAAGGATCATTTTTTTTTATATCCACAATATTTAAAGGATTATCATTTAACTCAATACTATTTAAGTTTAATAATTCCGGTTCCTCCTTTTTTTTATTTAAAATATCGTCTCCAAATAAATTTAATGTTGGTTCTGCTATTTTTTTACTATCAAATTCTTTTACATTTATTGATACATTTTCTTTTTTAAAATCATTACCTAAATTAATACTATTATTCATACTCCCTAAAGAATTTTCCTTTTTATCGTCTTTACTTAATTTACTCTTATTTACCAATAATTCTAAACCTATATTTGATTTTTTATCATTAACACTTAGGTTAGGTGTTTTAAAAGAATTATTTCCTAAAGAAATATTTTTAATATTATTGTTAGGAGTTATATTAATTTCTGTAGCAGTATTTCCTAAATCTACATCAAAGAGGTTGTCTAAATCAACTGTTCTAAGATCGTCCGAATCTAATTCTAAATTTAATGAATTCATTTAATCAATATTAGAAAACTATTATTTGTATATTACGCAGTATATCAAATTCACAAATTATTTTTAAATAGTAAAACTAATATTATATTTAAATTTATCTAGATTTACATTTTAAATTCCAATTGTATTTGATAAATATTCATTAGAAATGTATCCGCTAAATCATCTCTTTTTTTATGATTATTAAATATTTCTATCCATTCTTCCTTATTTTCCATAAATAACAATAATTCTAAACAAAACTTTTTAGCAAGTTCTTTATTTTTTTTATATTTATTTTTAATATTTAATTCTTTTTCTATAGTTTTTTTATTTTCTATAAATTTAGTTTTTTCACCTGTTTCCCCTAAATACAAATTAACTTTTAATTTATTATTTGCCGATAAAAATAATATTTTATCAATTTGTTTAGCAATAACATTTTGGTCTACTCTACCTCTAATTAAAAAATATGAATACAAAATCATTTGTATACTTTTCATTTTAGGATTTTTAAATGCCGGTTGATTTTCTATAGTTATTACATCTACACCTAATAAATATTTCCTATTATCCAATGCTATAATTAAATTTTCAGCAACTAATTCAGTTTCATTCTTTTTATCCTTCTTCTTCTCCGCTAAATTATAATCTTCTATACTTAACTTTTCAGATTTAAAATGCTTACTACAATAACCTATAAATCTATTATCTTTCTTTTCATAATAAATCTTTTTTTGACATAATTTATCATTTTTTTCTATAAAACAACACCTTATTTTATTAACCTCTATCATTTTATTACTATTTTTGAAATTTTTACTATGTGTTTTACAACAATAAGTATCAAATTCTATATTATAATACATTGAATTTTTATTACACATTTCTTTATTCTTTTTTAATTGTTTACAAGTAGGTATAGGTTTAGATTTTTCACCTATATTTATTATTTCCCAATTTAAAATTTTAAAAATCTTATCATTTTTTTCCACTAAACAATAAGATAAATTTTTAATACCTATATCCCAACTTAGATATTTCATATATACTAACAAATATAATATATTATAAACCTAAACAAATATTTATAATATATTATGTTGATTTAGAGTTTTATAATCTCTTTAATTCTTTATAATTGATTTCGTCAAATTTTTTTTATTCCGGTTACTTCGTTATAATTGATTTCGTCAAATTTTTTTTACATTTAGGAATATTCATATCCTCTATTTTTATTTCTACTAACTTTTTAGTTTTTTTATTATTATTTTTAGATTTCAATAAAGACTTACAATCTAATTTCCCCCCTTTACTAAATCTTCTATCTCTTAATCTAATTTCAGTATATCCAGATTTTTTCTTAGTATTTAATGTACATAATAAAGGATATTTGTGTGTTAAATATACAGCACTATCGTGTATTCTATTTTTTGTCCGATTTATTTGCATTCCCCCTGGTTCTTTATAACACCGTGTTCTACAAGTCACATTAGTAAATCTTAGAACTCCACCGTCTTTTAAATAATATTTAATAGATCTTTCATAATCCTCTTTATCGTCAATAGTCCTAAGTTCCGCTTTTTTATTATTTATTACCCCAGTCATAAAACCTATAATATATACTAATTTAGTAGTGGTATAATCGTCTATATTTTTAGTAGTAGGTTTCATAAAATAAGGATTTTCAACTGGATATACACCCCAATTATCACATTTCTTCTGTTTTGCTATGTCAAATGCTGATTCTATAAATTTATGTAAATCTTTCATATTATGTAATCTATTATTCTTCTTATCATAATTTTCATCTATTTTATCTATTATTTTACCTTCTTTATTATTGTAAATTTCAAATATATGACTAATATCGTCATCCATATAAAAAATTCTTTGTTTTTCTTTAAAATAATTTGCCATAAAATTCCTAATATTTTTTATACCCGGTTCCCCTACTACTATTTTATTATAAATTTTTTTCTCTATTTCACCTTCGTATATCTTTTTTTGTTCTTTATCTGAAACAAAAATTATTATTTTTTTAGGGTCAATTTTATGTTCAATTAATAATTTTAATGTTTTTTTTTTCAGTATAAGAGGTCTTTTATAAGAGGGAATTGCTACTATATATTTATTTAGCATATATACATTATAAAAATATTTTTTATAAAATACAAAGCATTATAAAAATATTTTTTATAAAATACAAAGCATTATAAAAATATTTTTTATAAAATACAAAGCATTATAAAAATATTTTTTATAAAATACAAAGCATTATAAAAATATTTTTATAAATACAAAACATTTTTATAAAAATAATAATATAGTAATATATTAATATATTAATATGTCAAGTCCTCATTGGTTAACTGGAGAAATAATAGATGAAAATACAACACCATGGATTTTAGGTATGAATAAAAGTTATTTTTTATTAGGTATTAAAGCAATAGGAATATTTTTGTTAGTATTTATAATATTAACATTAGATTTCCTTGCTTTATCTGTATCCTTACAATGTAATAGAAAAACTCCAAGTTTATTATCGGCTATCTATGCCTTCTTTTTTGGACCTATATATTTACTAATAAATTATTATTTCGTTAGAGTATTATCAAAAGGTGAATCTTGTGATTTTTCTTCAGAACACCCTTTTTCACTTTAAAAAATGAGTGTTTAATAAAATGTAAAATGGTTATTTAATAAAATGATTGTTTAATAAAAAATATATAATAATAATATAAATGAATTTACAAGATTTTAGAAATAACCAAGAACTTATTGGTGGTTTAGTAATAGTATTTATAATTATGTCAACCTATTACTATTATTTATATAAAGAATACAAAAAAACAAAAGATACTTATGATAGTAAAAGATTTGTAAGTATTTGTCCGGATTATTGGAGTTTAACAAGTAATTCAAATCCAGATAATAACGTTATTAAATGTGATAATAATAAAAATATAGGAAGATGTAATTTAAATGGTAATAAAGATTTCAGTGCTAAATTATATCAAGATGATATCGCAAAATGTAAATGGTCTAAATATTGTAACGCACCGTGGGAAGGAGTAGACCACTTATGCGCGGATTTAACAGTAAGTCAATTAAAATAATTTTATAATTATTTCTTATTACAATAATTATTTCTTATTACAATAATTATTTCTTATTACAATAATTATTTCTTAAAATTGATTTATAACTTTATTAATAATAACTTGTTAAATACTAATAAATTATTAAATGAGTTTACTATTAGTAGATAAATATAAACCTAAAAAAATAGATGATATACAAGGAAATAAACTTCAAATAAAAAGATGTAAAAAATGGTTAACCGATTTCAAAAATAAAAAAGTTAATACTAAACCGGCTTTATTATTATCTGGACCTCCTGGTATAGGTAAAACTAGCCTTGCTTTATTACTTTTAGAAGAATTAGAGTATGATATAATAGAATATAATGCTAGTGACGTTCGTAATCAAAAATTAGTAAAACATAATTTACAAAGTATTATTGGAAAAATTAGTATAAGTAGTCTTATGGGTGGTTTAAAATATATAGGAATTATTATGGATGAAGTTGACGGTATGAGTTCTGGAGATAAAGGAGGGGTATCCGAACTTATTTCATTTATTAATCCAAATAAAGGAAAAAAAAAAAAAGATAAAGTAAATTTACATTATATTAATCCTATTATTTGTATTTGTAATAATGAAAGTGAAAAGAAAATGAAAGATTTGAAAAAAGAATGTGAACATATAAAATTCGTTTTACCCAGTATTAGTGAATTATATTCTTATGCTACAATAATAATAGAAAAAGAAAATATTGATATTTCAGAAGACGATATACTTTCTATAGTTACCTTCAGTCAACACGATATTCGTAAAATGATTTCTGTTATTGAAAATATAAAATTAAGTCTTAAAAATAATGATAAAAAAAATATACAATCAATTCTGGATTCTATGGAACAAAAACATAAAGATACATATTTGCTAACAGCCGGTTTTAATATAATGAATGAATATAAAGATATAGATTCCACAAGTCGTATTTATAATACAGATAAAAATATGATAGGATTAATCATTCACGAAAATATATTTGGTTTTATAAATAATTATAAAATAGATGAATCCGAAAAATTTAATATAATAAAAACTATCTTCCAATATATGTCTTATAGTGATTACTTTGATAAAGAAATATTTTCCAATTGTAATTATGGGTTTCACCAATTAAACGCAGTCTATAAATGTTGCGTTCCTTCATATTTATTAAATCAATACAATAAATATTCCACATTGAAATTTACATCAAATGATATTCAATATACTAAAATTCTTAGTAAATTTTCATTACAATATAATAACTACAAAAATAAAATTTATATAAATAGGAAAATAAATAATTTTTCTAATGAATCACAAAATATACTATATTCATATTTCATAAAATCAATCGTTTTAAATAATAATATATTAAAAATGGATTATGATAAAGAAAAAATTAATACTAAAATAAAATTCTTAATTGAAAAATATGAACTAAAACCAGAAGATTTAGAGAAAATGTATAAATTAATTATAAATAGGGCAAAAAATACCAAATATGATAAATTATATTCTCAACTCGCAAGCAAAGAATTAGATAAAAAATATTTTGAAAAATACCTTAAATTACTTTCCATTTGAATTATACTTTATTCTTTTTTTATTTGTCTTATTCTTTGTTTTATTTTTATTTGTCTTATTCTTTGTCTTTTGAGGACCAAATTTCCCTTTTTGATTTTTTGATTTCTTTTTCTGTAAAAGACCTTTTTGTCTTAAAGGATTTTTTTTACTTTTCATTAATTTGGATTTCCTTTTACTTACTATATAACCGTATTCATTCATAACAAAGTCTTCTTTTGTTAATCTTCCCTGTGTCATTCTTGCCTTTCCGTGCCATACTTCTGCTCGTGTTCCATATCTTTTAGTTCTTAATCTTCCCATATTATATTATAATTAGAAAAAAAATTTATTATAATTCATTTATATTATTTATTATAATTCATTTTTTTTATTTATAATAAACTTCCGAGAGGAATATCACTAATTACTTTCATAATTCTGTCAAATTCTGCTTCCAGTCTTTCTGGTTCTTTTATAAAATCTTGACTTGCGTCTATCGTTATAACTTTAATACTATTTTCTTCTTCTCTTTTTAACCATTCTTCGTGTAGTTTATTGAGTTCTTCCAGATAATCTAAAGGAATACCACTTTCCCCTGTTCTGTCTCTTTTCATAATTCTATTATTACAAATATCTTTACTAGTCTTGAGATAAATATAAACGTCTCCTTCTAAATTAAATTGCTCCGAAAATACATTAAACCATTGTTGATATATATTATATTCTATTTCACTAATGTTTCTTCTCCTATAATTACATTCCATAAAAACATTCTTATCTGTGAAAACTGAACGCTCTACAAAATTAAGTTTTCTAGGACATTCGGTACCATTATCTTTTCTCATATCTAAAATATCCTTAGTTCTACTAATAAACGCATTCATCTGAAAAGCAAAACCATATTTTTCCTGGTCTTCATAGAAATACTCTAATAGATTTTTACCTGTTGAATCTTTTGTATTTAACCACTGATCCACAGGTTCTTTCTTTATAAAAGCATTTTCAATATTTTTTCTTTTAAAATACTTTTCAAACTCTTCGATAAAAGTTGTTTTTCCAGCGCCAATATTTCCTTCAATATAAATAAACATTATAATATAATTATTCCTTTTTTATAATTATTCATTTATATATCAATTTTTTTTTATTTAAAAAAACAAATGTAAAAGGTAAATATGTCAAAATCAATTAATATCTATTACACTGGAATAGGAAGTAATAATAAGACAATATTTAGTGAAAAACAATTTAGAAGAATTATTTATAATAATATTAGCCATTTTTATTTATTAGGATTAGATTCATATTTACAAGAAGCTGTTGAAAATCCTTTTATATGTGATATTCGACTATTATTAGACTTAACCGGTGCCTATATTAAAATATAATTTTTAAAAATTTATTATATTAATATACTAATAAAGTAATGTTTAATAAATCAAATAAACCTTATTTAGTCTTTTTATTTATTATAATACTTTTTATTGTAATAAAAAAAAATATAAAAATAGAAAAATTTAGTAATGATAATGAAATAATTATAGTAGGTAATGCTCCTTATGATAAAAATAAAAAAAACGGAAAATTAATTAATAGTTTTAAAAATGTTGTTCGTTTCAATAACTTTAACACAGATATAGAACACCAAGATTATGTAGGTTCTAAAATAGATTACTGGTGTATAAGTTGTTTTGTTTATCATTCTAATAAGAAACTATTTGAAGAGAAAAAAAATAATATTGAAAATATATTAGTAATTAAACCCGAAGTTTTCCTAAATAGATATCCTTATAAGAAACAAGATAAAACTAAATTACTAATTCAAAATAGAGATATTTTTGTTCCTAAAAAATATAATTTTAATAAAAAATGGCCTTCAACTGGTCTATTCGCCGTTTTATACTTCTTACAAACTTATCCTAAAGTTCATATTACCGGATTTAATCATTTCGATGAAAAACAAGGAAGTATCCATTATTATGAAAATTTAAAACAACTAGGACATAAGGGAGATTTAGAAAAAACTATTTTTAATGATTTAAAATCTAATGGGAAAATAATAACTATATAATTTTATATTTATGGAAGAAGTGAATTTAAACGAAGTCAATTTAGAAGAAAATAATATAGAACTATTAACTATAGGAAAAATGGAAGAACCGCTACAACTTCAAAATATTTTAGCAAAAGAAAATAATTTTGTTACAGACGATTATGAGTGTGCGATTTGTTTAGACAGTTTAGACAGTTTAGACAGTTTAGACAGTTTAGACAATTACGAAAAAAATAAAATTATACAACTCAATAATTGTAATCATAAATTTCACAAATCTTGTTTAAAACAATGGGTACTATATAATAATACTTGCCCTTTATGTAGAAAAAAAATTAATAATTTTATTGAAGCTAAAATTAGTTTATTATGTGGAAATTTATTTAAAAAAAAAACTATTATGGAAATAAAAGAAGATAAAATTATATTTCATTCATATCCTAATAAAACAAATGAATTATTCAATTTAGACTATTTTAAAATAAAAAAAATAAAAATTTTTACAAATTATTGTAAAATTTATTATGCCCGAATAAATGGAAATGAAATTACTATAAAAAAAAAATATATTTTTTTTGATAATTATAAATTATGTTATGATTTTTTTAAATTTCTTACAGAAATCATAATAAAATACTATAAGAAATATAATTTAACTTTTAATTATGTTTGATATTAGAAGAATTATAATATATAACAGAATTTACACATTTTAAACATATATTACTACCTGATATACATATACCACAGAACCCACATAGGTTAGAACACATATATTCATTATCTGAAATATATTTTTTATGTTTTCTTTTCTTACACTTCATACAGGTCACTAAATTATTTAGAAATTTTAATTCTTTTATTATTAGATATGATATATCTTCATTTATTAATTCTGTAAATATTTTTTCTACTTCTAAATAATATTCATCCATATAAATATTATATATATTTAAATTTCTTCTTCACTTGTTTGTTCTACTTCTGTATATAATTCATTACTTATAATACGGTTATTTGTTACTTCTACTTCATTGTATAATGTATTTTCTATGGTACGGTTTTTAGAAAGTTTATCATAAATATTACTATATTCTACATTTGAAATTCTCATATTATCTTCTTGTCTATACATAGGATTTGGTGTTAATTTAACAACATTATTCTTTTGGACTCGGCTATACATTACTTCTTCTTCTTTATATAAAGGATTATTTTTTTTATTTATTTCTCCATTTATGACTTCACTATATACCGGATTATTACATTTTTGTATCATACCATATTGATTTGTACCAACATAAACAGGATTATTCATACCCCTTTCATTATTTATAACATGTATCTTATTTACATTTGAATAATAATATTTTACACATAATATAAAAGAAGCTATTAAAAGTAAAGATAACACAAATATTAATATTATCCAAAGTAAATACTTATGACCAATATTTGTTATTTCACTATCATAATTAATTATTGTAATATTTGTATATGGTGTAGTATTTATAGGTATATTATTTGTTTCGGTAGTAGTTGTTGTGAATATTGTAGATTTTAAAATATCATTTTTTTTAGTTATTCGCGGTTTAGTTGTACTGGTTTCTGTAGTTTTAGTAGTTTTAGTAGTTTTAGTAGTTTTAGTAGGTATAGTAGGTATAGTAGGTATAGTAGTTTTAGTAGTTTTAGTAGTTTTAGTAGTTTTAGTAGGTATAGTAGTTTTAGTAGTTTTGGAAGGTGTATAAGTTGTTGTAGTTAAATGATTTATTAAAAAGGTATTACTTACTCTTGAAATATTATAATCTTCATTTACTACTTGTATCTTATAATTTCTATTATATTCATTATACTCTAAATCCCATAAATAATAGTTATTTAAGAACTTATTTTCTACTAAATTCCTTATTAATTTATTATTGTCTTCTAATAAATTTATACTAAAATTATTATAATTATAATTAGAATTATCCTCTAACCAACTAATATTCATTTGATTACCTTCCCTACTTACAAAATCATACCTATTTTCATTCGGTTTTTCTACCAATAAACCATAACTATTAAATACTGGACTATATCTCTCGATTCCCGTGTCTTGCTCTTTTATCTTTATTCTTAAATCATAACTCGCAATATCATTAAAGATATCATCCAAATACCAATTATAAATATCTATTTGATTATCTATTTGATTATCTATTTGATTATCTATTAATAAATCACTTTCCCACTTAGTATTTACATAATATTCCAAATCTATATCTATTAAACCTTTAAATCCATTCCATTGAATTTCTACATTTTTTTTAGGTATTACCACTGAATTACTAATAGGTTGAGTTACATTCATATTGGTTTTAATACTAAAATAATCTGATAATATATAATTATTATTAGTGTTAGTTAGAGAACTCGAAAATCCCTCCGTATTCGTAATTACTAACTTGAAATTATGATTTAATAAATCATAATAATTTAGATTTCTGGGCACTTTCCATAAATAATCCATATTAGTTACTAAATCATCTAACACTAAATCACCATTTTCATATGTTGATAAAGTATTAGTTGTAAACGAATTTGTATCTTGGTGTAATAAATAAATATGATAATCAGTTAGGTTAGATAACCAACTAATATTATATGAATGATCAATATATAATTCATCATTCATAGTAGGAAATATGAAATTTCCACTTGTAGCATTTACCGTTGGAAATATGAAATTTCCACTTGTAGCATTTACCGTTGGAAATATGAAATTTCCACTTGAAACTAAAATAAAACAGAAAAATATTATATTCTTAAACATATTAGCATATATTTTTCTTTAAAATCTTAAATATATTATTCAAAATTAGTTTTTATTTATTAATGTAAGAATAACCTTCTCCCAGAAATTGCCATATACATTCCATATTCGTTACACGCATTTATTACTCCTTCGTCTTGTATACTTCCTCCCGGATTTAAGATATATTTTACATTATATCTTTCGGCATAATCTATATTATCTCTAAAAGGGAAAAAAGCGTCAGAACTTAAAACTAATTCTGTCATATTCTCATTCAAAAATTCTTTTTTCTCGTCTTTTAATAATAATTCTACATCATCTATAAATAATTTTCGCCATTCTTCCAATTCTATTTCTGTAAAATCCCCATTTACATATTTGATAACAGCATTAACCTTATCTTGTCTTTTTACGTTAATCTTAAATTTGCTTAGCAAATCAATTGTCTTAGGGTGTCTCTTCAAATTAAACACATTTGCCTTATTTCCAGCCAGTTTAATACAATCCACTCTATTTTGTTGTCCAGCACCAATACCTATAACTTGTCCTTCATTCGCAATTGTTATAGAATTAGAAGGAGTATATTTTAATGTTATAGTTGCCAATATTAAATCTTCTTTCTTTTCTCTACTTATTTCCCTATTTTCCGTAGGTACTTTCTCAAAATAATCATTTAATACCTTTTCTGAATTACAATCTTGAGATACAGCAACACCCATTATTTCCCTATATTCCACTCTATTATAATCTATATCCCATTCTCCCTTTATAATAGTAAATTTCCCTCCTTTCTTTTGTTTTAACATATTAAAAGCTTCTTCGGTATATCCTCTCGCTATTATACCATCACTAACTTCCCTCTTAATTAATCTCGCACAAGTTTCGTCTACTATACCACTAATCGCTATAAAATCCCCAAATGAAGAAAGAGGGTCGCAATTACGAGCCCTAACAAATGCCCTACCACTATGCGATTCATTCAAATCTTCATTGGTATATTTCTCCAAATCATACAATACCTTCTCTAAGTTTGTTATCACCCCCCTTGAAGTTCCTACGCCAGCAGGAGCAGTATGTTTAAATGATGTAGCAGTCATATAGCCTAAGTTTTTTTCGGCTTCGTTAACTAGAAGCCAAGAATTAAATGCGTCTAAATAATTAATATATCCAGGATTACCATTCAAGACTTCAATTGGCATTGTGTTATTGTCAATTGTATGAATGAATGCGTTTGTTTGATATGGATTACAACCATATTTAATTGGCGTTTGTTCGATATATTTCCTAAATTTAATCCTCTTATCAAAATAAGTAACGATATTTTGGTCATATTCTACAGTATGTTGGAATGCTTTTAAGGCTAAGTCTTTTCGTAGAAGTGTTAAAGATACTATATATTGATAAGAATCCATTAACTGCTGATAATCACTTGGATCCGTTAAAACTAGAACATTTTTATAATTTTTGGCTGCTGCCCTAATTAATGTCACTCCACCAATATCTATTTTTTCTATTATTTCCTCTTCAGTTGCGTTTTTTATATTAAAAGGATATAAATTAACAATAACTAAATCTATTTTCTCTAACTTATACATACTATTATTAAATTTCTCATAATCTTCTACATGTTCCAATATAGTGGGGTCATATAAAATACCACCATAAATTTTGGGATGAAGAGTTTTGACTCTGCCACTTAATATTTCAGGGAAACCAGTGAAATCACTAACAGATTTAATTCTCTTAGTATAATCTATATCATTTAATTCAATATTTCCATTTTGAATATTATCTACAATATGATTATATGTTCCTCCTGTAGAAATAATATTGTAATCATTATTAAAAAGAAATTTAACTAAGTCTATTAAATTATTTTTATCACTAACACTAATTAATGCAAGTTTCATTTATAAACAAAATAATAAAAGATATTCTTAAATTAAAATATTTCACTATAAAATATTTTAAAAATTGATTTTTTTTTTACAAATTTTAAATATTAAAAATGTCACAAGAAATAAAAATACAAGAAACTAATAATAAAAATACTTTACTAATGAAAGATACTTATCCAGAATGTATATGTAGTAATTGCCTATGTGGAAAAAGGAGTTGCTACATATGTGGAAGCGGAACTCTTCCATTAGACTATGAATTATGTAAAATACACGATTTTTGTAGTGCTAGTTTAGAAGGATGTTTAGAAACCTCCATATATATCGTAAATGGAAAAAAACACTATTTGGGTCCACTTGATAATTATGAAAGGACTGATTTTATTGGTAAGTTTGCGAAATGTATTAAATGTCGTTCTCATAAAGATTTTGAATTAAAATAATTTTAAAAATTGATTTTTTTTTATAAAATTATAAATATTAAAAATGTCTAAATCAACTGTTGAAGAAGAAACTATAAAAGAAAAAAAGGAAGAAGAAAAAATTAATCTTCTTTCTTCCAATGATATTAAAGGAATTTCTGAATATATATTAAATGAAGCCAGAAACATTATTATAATGACTGGTGCTGGAGTAAGTGTTTCTGCGGGAATACCGGATTTTAGAACTCCTGGAACAGGTATATATTCTAAATTAGAAGAATATGATTTACCTTACCCGGAGGCAATTTTCTCAATTGATTATTTTAAAGAAAATCCGGAACCATTTTATACCTTTGCGAAGGAAATATACCCTGGATTACATTGTCCTACACCAGCACATTATTTTATAAAATTGCTGGCTGATAAGAATATTCTACAGAGAGTTTATACACAAAATATAGATAGTCTTGAACATATTGCGGAAATAGACAAATCACTTATTGTTGCGGCACACGGAAACTTTGACACAGCTACTTGTATTGAAACAGGAGAAAAAATAGACCCCGAAGAAGTTAAAGAATATATACTTTCAGGTAAAGAAGGGTGGGAAGAAATGAATGAAAAATATGGTGGTCTTGTAAAACCGGATATTGTATTTTTTGGGGAACAATTACCCACCAGGTTTCATAAACTACTTGAAGAAGATTTCCCTAAATGCGATTTACTTATTGTTATGGGGACTTCCTTAAAAGTTAGACCTTTCTGTTCTCTTATTGACTATGTTCCTAAAAATATTCCTAGGTTATTAATTAATAGAGAGGAAGTTGGAGTAAAAGAAGATAATGAATTGTCCGTTCTGATACAACAAATGGAAGGATTTAAATTCGAAGATGAATGCGGAGATGTTTCACTTCTAACAGATTGCGACGAAGGAGTTAGAGAACTCGCGGACGAACTAGGATGGTTGAGTGAGTTAGAAGAATTAATTTTAACTGGAAAAAATAAATTGGGAAATAAATAATATATATATATATAATGCCTTCTTCTAAAATTTTATTAGGTTTAGTAATTATTATTTTTATTTATTTATATAAACAACAATATATTTATCGAGATAATATGGGCAATATGGCCAATATGCCTAATTCAAATCCGTGTACTGATAAATTAAGTGATTTGGAATATTTAGAACATATGATTCCACATCATCAAGTTGCTATTGATATGTCTGTTTTATTACAAGAGAAAACTAAATCAAATGTAATGCTTAATTTATGTAGAGAAATAATAAGAATACAATCCTATGAGATATTGGAAATGGAAAAAATGAAATCATATGACGGAAGTCTTTTTGAGGATAATAAATGGACAAAAGAAGATATTAAAACAAAATTAGATATGTATAATCCTACTTTATCAAAAGCAAAAGAAGGAGAATGTAATCCCTTATTTTTTAAACCAAATGACCACTCTAAAATGATGAAAGGAATGAAAATAAACGAAAAAAGTTATTTAGAACATATGATACCGCACCACCAAGTTGCGATTGATATGAGTAGACGTTTATTATTACATACAAATAATTCTTATTTATTGGAATTTTGTAGAAACTTAATAATAGACCAACAAAGAGAAATATTATATATGAATAATTTACTTAACAAAAAAAATTATTTATATAAAAGTGAATTATTATAAATAATAAATAAAAGTTAATTAATAAATTAAAATATGTTATAAATTAAAATATTTCATAAATAAAAGTGAATTAATAAATTAAAATATGTTATAAATATAAATGGGCGAAGTAAATACTTTAATCGTTTTAGTAATTATAATTATTGTATATATATACTTATATAAACAAAACCATATTTATCAAGAAAATTGGGAGGTTTATAAACAAAAACCATACGGACATATTAAAACAGGTTCCGAACCTATGAATTATTACGTTCAAAAAAGGTATAGGAAACCATATAGATATCCTTTTCAATTTATGAAAACGGCACCTTTCAATCACTTATCACATTTAGATTAATTTTTTTTCTTTTTAACGGATTTATTCTTTTTAATAGATTTATGTTTTTTTTTCTTAACAGATTTATTTTTCTTACCCTTTTTGGAAGTTTTTTTTCTTCTTTTTAATCCGTCAACTCTCTTTGTGTTTTTATAAGAATAAGACGGAGGCGGGCTAAATGATGGAGGGGGTGTTCTTTCTTTACGATATGCGGGTGTTCTTTCTATTTTCCTAATACGATATGCGGGTGCTCTTTCTATTTTCCTAAATAATTCTATAATTTTTCTATTTATATTTTTAAAAGCTAAATTATAAGGACTTATATTTTTTTTATTTACTTGATTCATATCCGCATTATGACTCATAAGAATACTAATAATATCTGTTTGGTCAAATGAAACAGCAATGTGTAAAGGTGTGTCTCCATCGGTAGTCAATGCCTGGTTTGGATCGGCACCGTGCTCCAGCAGCGCCGTTGCAACATCAACGCGGCCTTCCTCCGCGGAAATGTACAGTGGGGTGGCTCCATCGATAGTCAATGCCTGGTTTGGATCGGCACCGTGCTTCAGCAGCGCCGTTGCAACATCAACGTGGCCCTCCTGCACAGCCATATACAGTGGGGTGGCTCCATGGTCGGTCGTTGCCTGGTTTGGTTTAGCGTTGTGCCCCAGCAGCTTGGCGACAACCTTAAAGTGGCCATTCTGCGCGGCAATGTACAGTGGGGTGGCTCCATCGTCGGTCGTTGCCTGGTTTGGGTCGGCGTTGTGCGCCAGCAGCGCCTTGACAACTTCAACTCGGCCTTTCTGTGCGGCAGTAAACAGCGGGGTGGCTCCGTTGTCGGTCCTTGCCAGGTTTGGATCTATGGCTTCGTGCGTCAGCAGCTTGGCGACAACCTTAAAGTGGCCTTCCTCCGCGGAAATGTACAGTGGGGTGGCTCCATCGTCGGTCCTTGCCAGGTTTGGATCTATGGCTTCGTGCTTCAGCAGCGCCTTGACAACATCAACTTTGTTTTGGTACGCGGCCACGTACAGCGGGGTGGATCCATGCTTGTCGGTCATTGCCTGGTTTGGATCTATGGCTTCGTGCTTCAGCAGCGCCTTGACAACTTCAACGTGGCCTTTCTGTGCGGCTATGGACAGCGGGGTGGCTCCGTTGTCGGTCCTTGCCTGGTTTGGATCTATGGCTTCGTGCGCCAGCAGCTCCTTGACAACATCAACTTTGTTTTGGTACGCGGCTTTTAAAAGTGTATTAGACATTTATATATATAATATATTTTTTTATTCTAAATAATAATCAATTTACATTCCACATTATCTAAATATTCAATATCTGTTTCTTTATAATTATAACTATCTTTTTTCACATATTTAACGTAATTTACATATTCATCCATAATATAACTTTGTCTTGCTGTAAATATTATATTATATTCTACCATTTCCTTAAACTTTTCAAATATTTCAAATCCAACGTGTCCCTCTAAGAATACACCACACGAAACTATATAATCGAATGACCCTATTTTATCTTTTATATCTTCTATATCCATTTCTAATAAATTCATATTCCATATTTCGTCATATACTCCTTTGTTTTCTGCTTGTTGTATCATATTATCTGATATATCTACACCTATCAATTTAATATTTATTTTCTTACTCTGACATAATCTTCTAATATTTAATCCTAATAATCCAGTTCCGCAACCAAAATCTAATATTTTTATTACTTGGTTATCTTCCAAAAATTCATTTCCTAAAATCATATTTACAAAAATATTTGTAAAATTATGAGGTCCTTTATAACCTATACTACTTACGTATTCTTCATAAGTTTCTGCCCAGTGATTATAAATATTTTTTTTATCGCATTCACTTTGAAGTGATTTATTATGTAAAATAATATCCATTATTACTTATTATATAAATTATTTTAAATAAATCATAAAATAAATATAAAATTATAAAAATATACACAAAAAATATATATAAAAATATATATAAAAATATATATAAAAATGAATTAATTAATTTAATATTTTTTTACAAAACAGAACGCAGTTTTCAGGGTGTAATATAGTCGCAACCGGAACCTTACTCGGCATTTGTAAAGTAGAATTAATATTAGTCATCATATCTACCTTATCACTATGTGGAGGACACGCCACAACCGGATAATGTGTATTACACGCGGTTATACCAGATAAGGCATTACTCATTCCGGCAACAGTAATAAATACCATTTTTCTATTAATCCTTTTTCCATAAATAGTATATTCGTCTAAAATTTTCAATAATTCTTTAGTGCTCTTATGTGCGGAACATACGTGTTCCCTATGATAAATCTTATGTTTTATGAGACTTTTACTAAGTTTTTTGATATGTGCTTCATCTGATTTAGACCCACTGAGAATAACAGCACAAGGGGAATGAATATGTTGGAAATAGTAATCTATTATAGGAGTTTCCATATCTGCTTTAACTTGTGAAACTATTGGTTCTTCGTATTTCAAATTAGTTAATAATTCATACAAACCTCGATAACAATCATAAACCTTCAATTTCTGATGTTCTGGAACAACTGGTATTTTATCTACTTTATATGGATCACATACACTCTTAATATAATCTCTGGCCGCATCTTTATCTAATTTAATTGGATTTGGATTAATATTGAAATCTAATAAATTACTCTCCTTTTTCCAATATCTAGATGAATCACAAGTATGAATTTCGTCTATCAATATTATATTTCCCTGTATATCATATCCAAACTCATATTTAGTATCCACTAAAATTAATCCCCTCTTATCTGCCTCATACGAACCATATGAAAATAATTTCTTCGCCTTAGAATAAATAAAATCTAATTCCTCTAATGTCACTAGTCCTTCTTCCAAAATTTGATTAGAACTAATCAATTCGTCTCTTTCTCCTTTAGTTGTTGGTGTTATAACAGGATTCGGTAATTTTTGATTTTTAACATATCCTTTGGGGAATTTCAAACCACAATAAATAAATTCTTCATTTTTACTGTCTAAATTATAATGCTGATTATAATGAGTCCATAATGAAGTTTGAGTATTACCTGTAATATATCCTCTTACAATAATTTCGAGAGGAATAACTCTACATTTTTTCGCAATTAAATAACTATCACTAACATATAATAAATGATTTTCTATTATATGTCTTGTATTAGTCATCCACCATAGATTAATCAAATTTAACATTCGGCCCTTTCCATCTATATTACAAATATGTCTATCAAAAGAACTTAATCTATCTGAATGAAAAAAACAAACTAAATCATTTCCAATATCCCACCTATCCCTAACTTTACCAGAAATAATTTTTACAGAAGAATCTAAATCTAAATCAATTAGTTTATTTCTCCCTAAATCAATTAAATTTAGAGTTTTCATTATACTATTTAGCAATAAAGGTTTTTCATTGGATTGAACTCTTTTTTTTAATAAATGTAATGTATCTTCCTTGAAAATGGGAATTTCCATATAATCTATAACTTTTCCAGCATCCAATTCCTCGATTACCTTATGGACCATAATACCTGTTTGAGTAATTTCCCCTTCTTGATATTGATTAAATGCGTCTTCTATGGAATTCGCGCCTGGGAATTGACCTGGCAAAGCTGGGTGTAAGTTTATAATATTCTGAAAAGCATTGATAAAATAACTTGTTAGAATTCTCATCCAACCCGCTAAAACAACTAAATCAATATTAGTATTTAAATTTAATATATCAGATACTAACTCTAAATCATATCTATCTCTTCTTTGACCTTTATTTTCTCTTATAATAATTCGGTGCTTATTATTTTTAGCTTTTTCAATAACATGTGCGGTAATTTTATCACAAACTAAGGCAACAATATTAATATCTAAATTTAATTGGGAAATACAATCAGTAATATATTGGTAATTGGTACCATTACCGGAAGCAAGAATAATTATATTTTTCATTTCTAAATTAATATAATTTAATCTCTAAATAATTTATTTTGAATAATATTAAAATATAAAAATATAAAAATATAAAAATATAAAATTTAATCAAAATTTAATAAAACCGGATAACTATTTTTATTCATATTTTTAGTTGCTGCTATAGATAAGGGTTGTCTTTTCTTTCTTATTTTCTTTTTCATTGATTTTTCTAATTTTGAATTTACCAAGTCTAAACAATTCAAATCTACTTTATCTATATCTGATTCTTCATTATTTAATTCTACTTCTTCTGTTTCTAAAAAATTATTTATATTATTTTCTTCTACTGTTTCGCTATCACATTCATAATCTTCACTTGGGAATTCTTCAATGCCAATTCCTTTACTTTTCTTATTTTTTTTGCTTACAATTTCAAATTCATTTATATTTTTCTTTCTTGTATTATTATTCATATCCACTTCTATTTCTTTATAATGTTCCATAATATATTTGATAATGTTGTTTTGTATAGACCATCTAAAAAAATTTAATTGTCCAACGGTAGTAGTAATAAATTCACTTTCATTAAAATAAAAATTTATTCTATTTCTTCTACAAAATGGGTCAAATTGTTTTTTGGAATAAGCTCGTAATTGTTCCTTATAACTCAAAAAGACATTTATTTGCATAAAGTTGGTATATTTATCCATATCTTTTTTACTAAATTTTAATCCCTTCTTCATAGTGCTCCTTTTAGGACTTGTAATTTTAATTTTTAAACTATAATTAATATTATACTTCTTTGCATAATTTGTCACAAACCAATCTATTATTCTTAAACTTATCTTATCTTCGCCATTTAATATACTCATTAAATTAATTTTATTAGATTCATTTTTATAAAAATTATTTAAAGAAACTAACAATAATTCCTGCTTCCCCTGAATAAACTTATTCTTAAGTGTCGAATTCATATTTTTATTTTTCTATACTTAAATATATTTATATTAAATTTATTTCTTTAAATAAAAAAATCATTAATGCATGAAATAAAAAATTCAATAGAATTTGAATTATTTTTTTGGATATATTCTAATTCTGTAATTAGTAAGTCTTTTATATTATTTTTTTCATTTATATCAATAATATTATTTTTTAATTTTACTGGATTTGATATCATAGCTAATTTTTTAGTATTTGTTTCTTTATCTATTTTTTCATTTCTAATTTTATTCCATTTATATGAAAAAGTTCGATATATATTTCTAATAAAATAATCTGGAAGTGTTTCGTAAATGAAAACATAATATTCATTATCAAAAAGATTCAATAACTTTTTTATTCTCTTTAACTGGTTCAAACTTATATTATTAAAATCTAAATTACTAGGTTTTTTTTTACTGTTTTTTAAGGATTTTAATTCTTTAATATCTTCCAATATCGCTAAATTTATATCTAGTTTTTGGTAATTCATATATCTTATAATTTTTTTATGAGCAGGTTCTTGTATTTTCATACTTTTATATTAGAATAGTAAATTTATTAAAATAATGAACGATAGAAAATACCTATAATATATTTAATATATTTAATATATATCATAATTATAATTCCTATTTGTATCATTTGGTTCCACGCCAAAAGTATCTTCTTCCGTTAATTCATAATCTTCGAACCATTCTATTGTTTTCTCTTTATTTTTAATCAAATCTAACATTTCATTTAATATTTTTTTTATATAATTATCTACTATCGTAATAATTTTTTGATGATTTTCTATAAAACCGTAATTTACTACTATACTTGATAATATATTTAATATCCTTTTTCTCTCAAATTTAATATTATGATAATCATTTTTATAACCTTTATTATTTTTGACATTTTTTATCATACTATTTCGTATTTTTCCAATATTTTTTAATATAATTTTACAATCATGGTATAATTTCTTATCTATTTTTTTTATAATTTGTAATACTTCTTTAAGATTATCCTGTTGAATGAAACTTTTTAATTGTTTATTTTTTTTTCTAAAATTTTTGGTTATACCATCAATAGATGTTAAATTTTTAGAAATTAAAAAATTGTAAATTTCTTTATGAAATATTACAATTAATATTACTATAATTAGTCGTATCATTACTAAATATCTATATTTTTTATTATTTATATTTCTTCCTCATCAAAATTTAATATCCCATTCACCATTCTACCAACAAATTCCGATTCCATATTATAAACATTATTGTTCTTTATATTAACATAATATTCGTTATCCATATAAGTATATTTATGACATTCTATTTCTTCCATATCTTTATCTTCTTCGGAAGTAATAGTTAATGTAATATTTTCTTCAACATTTATTATTTTATTATTTTCTTTTTCTTTGCTTACTTTCGCTTTTCTTAATACTTCATTTTCTAAACTTTTTTTCTTTGCATTTTTTTTTATTTTAATTTTCTTTTTTTGTTTATTGCTATAGTCTACAAGTTCTTGAATATCATTTGTTTTCAAATATTTTTTTTTAAGATCTATATATTTCCATCCATTATCTTTCGCAATTTCTTTTAGTAGTAAAATATTTTGATATTTTATTACTGTCTTAATAGAAGTATACAATTCTTCAGGAATTATAATTTTCGACATTATATTCTTATTTGTAAATATAAAAAAAAGTTTAAGTATCAATTTTTTTATTTTATTTTATTCTTCATTATTTTGAATAATAAATTTCTTTTTCCTTTTTGCTTCTAAAATTACTAATAATTCATTGAAATCTAAATCAGATAGAAATTTTTTATGAACTTCTTTTAATAATTCTACATTGATATTATATATCATATATTCCAACGAGTTTAATGTAAATGACGATACTGAATAATCCATATTTGTTTAATAAATAATATTAAATAATTATCAATTTTTTTTCTTAATAAGATTTAGTTTTTAATATTTTATATTTTATTTCTTTTTAATACTTGATTTCTTTTTAATACTTGATTTCTTTTTAATACTTGATTTCTTTTTAATACTTGATTTCTTTTTAATACTTGATTTCTTTTTAATACTTGATTTCTTTTTAATACTTGATTTCTGTTCAATACTTGATTTCTGTTTTTCAATATATCCTTTTTTTAGTTTTTGTTTTATTAATTTTTCCATAATTTGTGTTCCTATACTTACATTGCCTTTATAATTATGTTTTGTTGTTCTAATATACCCTCCAATTTTACCATATCTAACTTCTATAAATTTATTATCTGAATTCCAGTAATCGTGAATTTCCCAAAATTTTGATGATTTTTTATTAATTAATTCAAAATAACGCATATAATATTATACTATATTTAGTTTTTATCTAATAAATCAACTATATCTAACTTTATTAATTCTTCTTCCTTCATTTTAATATAAAAACTTTTATCACTAAATTTTATTTTATAATGTCTATTTCCATTTATTAACATAACAAAATCATTACCTAAATCAATATCTTTTACAAATCCACCTTTACACAATTTAATATTATAAAAATACTTTTGATTAATATATCTTATATAATTACCTTTATTAATATCTTCTATTTTTGAACAATACTTATAATTCTTCAACTTTTCTAAACTTTCAAGTAAATTATTCTTATTCTCTTCAAAATCTATAAAATCTCTATATATTTCTATTACATTATCCTTGATTTCTTCTTCTATTTCACTCTTAGATATAATTTTTCCTTCTCTTCGGTTATGTAATATATTTTTGACTAAATTAATATCCATTTAATCTTAAAATATAGTTTTTTTTACAAAAAAAAAATATTTTTATAAATAATGGATAAATTTTTGAATATTGAAGAAAAACCTATAAAAACGAATATTTTAGAATTAATTAATAAAAAAGAATTAAGAGACAAAACAGAAAAAACAGAAGAAAAAAACGAAGCAACCGAAGCAACCGAAGTAAGCAAAGCAACCGAAGCAACCGAAGCAAAAACCGAAGCAACCGAAGCAAAAACCGAAGCAAAAACCGAAGCAATCGAAGCAAAAACCGAAGCAATCGAAGTAAGCGAAGCAACTGTAAGCAAAGCAACCGAAGCAAAAGAAGCAACCGAAGCAACCGAAGTAAGCAAAGCAACCGAAGCAAAAAAAAACAAATTATTAGACCAAGAAATGGAAAACTTAGAGAAAGATTTCAAAAAGATAGATAATAGAAAAATAAAAAAAACAAAAAAGGAAGAATTATTACTAAGAATATTTAAAATATTAAATTACGATGTTGACCAATTGGAAGAATTAACAAGTATAACTATTCAAAGAGATTTATTAAAAGGTAAAAAAATAACAGAAAAGATTTTGGAATTAGTGTCAGAACTTAGGGAAGTATATAATTCCGCATATTTAACTTGTCTTCACGATAATTCTATTTATAAACAAAAATTTCCAGTTATTAATTTAATAAGACAAATTCTCAAATGTAATTTCCTTTTAATGACACCTAAAGTTGTATCGAATGGATATGAAAAAGTAACCGGTAAGAAGATAGTTACACGTATTTTTGTTATAGAAAAAGAATTATTTTAAATTTATTCTTCATTTGATTCTATAACTTGTATCATACCTGCTTTATATAATTTATATAAATTTTCTTTTTCTTGTTTTACCTTTTCTTTTTCAATTAAATCTTCCATAAATATATTATTAGTTTTAAGATTAACACTCCATGTTAATTTCTTATAACCATTAAGTAATACTATATAATCTGGAAAACCATTTTTAATTAATATTCCTCCTGTTCTAAATAATCCTTCTTCGGTTATATATTTTATTCTTGCTCCTAATATAAGTTTATCACAAAATTTATAAGGTATTCTTACATATCCTTCTAAAGAACTAATTATTTTATCCTTATCTTCATTTAAAGTATCGTGTATTGTTATACCTTCTTTTTGATAATTATCTTCACTTATTCTATGTAATTTAGACATATATATTGTAAGAACTTATTTTTTATATTCATTTTATATTTATATCAATTCATTATATTCATTTTATATGTTTTTTATATAAATTATATTTATCACCTAATATATCTATGTAATATGCAGAAACCCACCCTAATATGGCACCTATATTATCCCCAATAATATTTATAATTGAGTCTGCTTTAGGTTTTCCTCCAGGCCAAAAAGTAAAATGATTATTAATTATTTTCATACCTATATTAGTGTTTTCTATTATTTCAAATAAAATATGGATAATAATCCATGATACTAAATTAATACCGAAAAAATAAGAAATAACACCAACAGAAAAATGTAAATATGTATATTGGTCAAATAAATATTGTCCCATTATAATATATAAATATATAATGAATATAAAATGAAACTACGGATAAATATCTTGATTTATTTCCAGTTCTTTATCATCTATAATGTCTGGAATGTGATAATTTAATTTCATATATTTATTTATAAAATCTTCTCTACCTTCTTTATGGATAAATTTATCCTTAGCTATTTGAGATAATATTTTTCTATTTTGTTCTTTGATAAGTTCCACATAAAGATACATACCTTTAAATGGTAAATTACTTTTTTCTCTTTTTACCTTTTCTCTTATTTCCATATTAGTTTTCATATTACATAGTTTTCGTCCTTCTGGTATAGTTTTTTCTTCATTTTCAATAGTAGGGTTTTCCATAATATTTTTTATCAATATAATATATATAATAGAAATGGATAATCAATTTTTTAAGAAAAAATTAAAAGAAAGCGTAAAGGAATATTTAACTATTGATAATGAAATAGCGACTTTACAATCCGCTATTAAAGAAAGGAAGAAAAAAAAAGAAGAATTATCTTCTTTTATTTTAGGAGCAATGAAGAGTAATGAAATACAGCAAATGAATATTAATAATGAAAAATTAGTATATTCTATTTCTCATTGTAAATCTCCACTCAATAAAAATTATCTAAATAATGTTTTAACTAATTATTTTAATAATAATGATAAGGCATTAGATGTTATAAATCATATATTAACTAATAGAACTAAAGTTGAAAAAGTAAAATTAAAAAGAGTTGCTGAAAAAAAAAAAAAAATAAATTTAACAGAAGAATAATTTCAACTTATAATAAATTATTTTAGACTTATAATAAATTATTTTAGACTTATAATAAATTATTTTAGACTTATAATAAATTATTTTAGACTTATAATAAATTATTTTATACTTATATAATAATGGAACTTATTAACATATTCATAAGTATATTAATAGTATTATTCGTATCCCTTATACTTAAAATAGAACTAAAAAATATATTAGTTATAGTAATAATATCTACAATAGTATTATTTATTTTAGCAATTAAAGAAAATAAATTTGAAGACCCGAATTTATATACTATTAACAAACATATTAGGAACTTAAATCAACATATTTTAAATGATAATAACTTAGTAAATAATAACTTAGTAAATAATAACTTAGTAAATAACTTAGCAGAAAATAACTTAGTAAATAACTTAGCAGAAAATAACTTAGCAAATAACTTAGCAGAAAATAACTTAGTAAATAACTTAGCAGAAAAGAATTGTAAATTAATGAAAACTATGGATAATATTATTGACCCGTGTATGTATAACTTAGAAGATTGTACAACAGATATGTCTTGTATACAAAAACCAAATAAACATAATTTATTTCCTGTAACTAAAAGCAAAAAGGTTGATGAAATAGTAGTAGAAAATTTCATATCTTCAAGTAATCCTTTTCAAATGAATGACCTTTCTGTACCATTTAATTCTAGTATAATAGACCCATATGAACATTATGAAATGATTAAAAATGAAAAGTTAGGAGATGAAGTTTGTTCTGAAGCATTAGGAAATGATTTATGTTTTCACTGTAGGAAAGGGCATTGTGTAGGAGGAGTTTGTAGAAATGTTTCAGAATCTAAACCTGGGAAAATATTAAATACCAAAAATAATAAAGTATTAATAAACGCACACCCTTATTCTGAAAATCAACCAGTTATAAGAGTATCAAATCCGGATTATAGTATATAATTTATTTCTTTGTCTTTTTTTTCCCCTTTTTCTTTTTCCCCTTATTATACTTAATTAATCTTTTAGATAAAAGATTATTAGATTTCCATCTTTTTATTGTGTTTTTTTTACTTTTATTAATATTAGATTGTTTCGGTTCTCTAAAATTTTTATTTTTTCTAATTTTTTCAATTTCTTTAGAAACATTATATTTTATATTTCCATTCACAACTTTTTTTTTACCTTTCTTATAAGCACTAATAATAATTTTATCCATTTCTTCTTTAGTATAATTATGAGATTGTAAATACACAAAATTCGGATTTGAAAAATACCCCATTTAATATATTATAGTTATATTTTAATTATTTATTTTTTATTTAATTATTTATTTTTTATTTTAATTATTTATTTTTCTTATAATTTGGAGAATAAACGCAATTTTTAATTATATATTATACAATATTTTTTTAAATTTGTTCAAATATTATAAAATTAATATGAATTAATCTTATAAAATGGAATCATATCAGAAACTTAAAGATATACACTTTGACCCTAGAAACTATGATGACGATATTTGGTTTTGCGAACAAGAAGATATTTCATATTGTGCCTTTAGTGATGAACCAATACGAGATCCTGTAATTATTATTAGTGAATATACTTTAGCCCATTATAAATATTATGTGTCTATCTGTTGTCTTCGAAATCTTAAGAAATTTTATGAATGTTTAGGCACCCAACCACTCAAAATTATATTTAGAAATAATATTAATGACGATATTGTTAGACATTTTGGACTAAATAAAATTTCCGATTTAAATTTAGACAGAAAATACTATATCCAAACAAATGAACTTTATTTAGATACAAACGAAATTTATATGAATAATAAAGAAAATGGATATATGAGACAATCTGACGAATCAGAAGCTTCGCAATCAGAATCTGAAGAAAGTGATTCCGAAGAAAGTGAAAATGAATTTAGTGATAATGAATTAGAAGAATTAAAAGAAATTAAATTATAATAAAGGAGTAATTTTTTTAAAATGCATATTACAATATCCAGCTTCATTCTTTATACCAAATTTACATTGGTTACCCTTATTTTTCCCTGTTTTTAATATATATTTACATTTATTAGGTATCAACTCTATATTTAAGGGTTGATTTGGATTTTCTTTTAATTTAATATACTCTGAATGAATATATTGTTGCGGCATTTGTCCCGGAATTAATGGTAAAAAACCACCGTCCTTCCTACAATATGGACAAGTCCGTTGTCCTTTTAAAGATTTATAAGTCATGTAAATACACTCGTAATGGAATTTATGACCGCATTTTAATGTTACACATTTAGTATTATCATTTACATTTTTATTAATTTTATATTCATCATAACAAATAAGACATAAATTAGAATCGTCAAAATTTTCATCTTTATCTAAATCTGAATGGATTATCATTTAGATTAAATATTTGAAAATATTTTTAAATAATTTATATTATATATTTTTAATATCATTCATTATATGGAAAATATATTTAATAAATATTTGAGTTATATGATATGTGATAAGAATTTAAAATATACCTTCAAGTATCCAATTTATATATAATATATTTATAAAATTAATGTTTTTCCATCCCAGAATTAGAATTAGAGAAAATGTATTTTTTATAATTATTTATATTAAATCCTGTATCCATTAAAATATAATAAAATGCTCCTTTGCAATCTAAAACTAGTGTATCAAACTTAATATTATATTTATTTTTAATTTAGAGTGTATATTTTTCAATTTATAAAGAAGATTTTGAATTATTAGGTTATAATAAATAATTTATTATAATATTTATAACTATTTAATCATTTTATAACCGAAATTTTCAAAATCATCTTTATAAATTTTATTTATTATTTCAATTGAATCTTTATTAAGACTATCTACAGTAGTATTACCATAAGATTTATTTTCATGTAGTAATTTCATTGGGGGATATTTATATTTATTAAGTAAATTATAAAAATCGCTATCTAAATTTTCAAATCTTAAAATTTCGTCACATTGTGGATACCCATATATAAATTCAGATTGTGGGATAAAATGTCCGTCATAATGAAAAATATTTTTTTTATATTTATTTATATTTTCTTTTATAAAATCATTAATATCCATATTTTTACTAATATAATTAATTTTTTTTCTCCATTTAAATTCGCTAATTATTCTTTCATATGGATTTCTTACTACAGAAAAAAGAATTTTATTTTTATATGTGTTATCTTTAAAATATTTTGGAGGTATATGCCATATACCATTAATTTGTTTAACTGGTTTTATTTTTTTTTTATTTTCTTGGAAATATTTCATACCCCATAAAATATTTTTTTTATAACTGATTTCTTCAATACTTGATCCGGCATTTTTTGGAATATGAATAAAAAATAAATTTTTTTTTTCAATTAAACTTTTACTCAAATAATTAATATTTTTTTGTAAATTATTTTTACCATAGATAAGTTCCCGTAATTTATTTGTATAATTATCTTTCAAAAACAATTCATTTCTTATTCCCAATTCAGAATTCCAAAAATCATAAGATTTATCAACTAATGATTCACTATCATCTCTACCCCCATTTTTTTTTACTACATCACACTTATATATCCATTCTTCTTTTGATTTAAAATGATAATGTAATATAAAAGAATTATATTCTGGTATAAAATTATTCCATTGACATAATTTAATTTTATTACCAAAAATATCTACAATAGTATTGTTTTTTGTAATTAGGTAATGGGGATGTATATAATTATTTTTTATTATGCTAATATTTTTAACTAAAACTTTTATTAAATTATTCCAATTATGATCTAAACAATTAGTAAATCTTTCTATCAGCAGTTTATTTTCTTCTCTATATAATTTTTTTTCAGAACCCACAAGTAACCAATTAAAGGCAATTTGTTCTACACCAATAAATATATATTGATTAATAAATTCATGTATATCTTCATGTCCTTTCAAACATAAATACTCGTCGCCATCTATAAATAAAATAATGTCCAATCCGATAAATGTAAATAATTTTTATTATAGTGTAATCTCGCTTTTGGTTTAATCTGCCTACCTGGAAAATATATAACATAAATTTTTTCTTTTATATCTTGAAAATATTTATTAACTAAGTCATGTACAGAATTTTCAGAACCATTATCATATATAAAAATATAATCAAATTTTAGTATATAAATATAATAACAAATCCATTCTTGTAAATCTAATTCATCCTTTATGTTTGTCATTATTGAAATTTTTTTTTTTGGCTTTTCATTATTTAATAAAAATTTAAATATCGAGTTTTCATTATTTAATAAAAAATCAATTATATTATTATTATTTAATTTATAAATAATAGGTAAATTAAAATAAAAAAAATTTTTTTTATTAATTATATTATTTAATTTAAATTTTTGAATAGTTTTACTTTCAAATATAATTTTTTTTTTACATATTTGATTATCAATATTTATAAAATAATCACTATTTATATTTTTAATAAATTCACTTTTTGTATAATAATTTTTGATAAATTTTATTATATTTTTTTTTATTATATTTAAATCATTAGTATTATTTATAAATTCATTTATTTTTATTAATAAATTTGTGTCTTTTTTCATAAAAATTACTCCATTTAATTCTTCATTATCATAATATAAATTTTTGTCCGCACTAATAAATTTATTATGTAAGAAATCTAAATTTTTAATTATTAAACTTCCAATATCAAAAAAAAATCCCCCTTCTTGTGATAAAATAATAAATTTAATTAAAAATATTTTATTTTTTAAGGATAAAGAAAAAAATTTACTATTTATATTGTATTTTTTTAAATTATTATCATCTAAAAATATAATTTTATTATTTATTAAATTAAAATTATGTATTTTTATAACAAGTGAATTTAAGTTATTTTTACCTTTTGGAAAATATGTAAATATATTCATTATATTAATAAAATATTTTTTTAAAAAATAATAAAGAATTCTTTATTGCTTGATCCATATTAAAATATTTATAATTTGCCAATCTCCCCACAAAATACACATTTTTTTCTTTTTCTGCCATTTTTTTATATTTTTCATATAATTCCATATTTTCCTTATTGGGTATAGGATAATATGGTTCCCCATTATCATTTGTAGTTTCAGAAACTATTATTGTATCTTTAGATTTTTGATTTAAAAAATGTTTATATTCTACTATTCTGGTATAAGGATATTCTTTTTCGGGATAATTTACTACCGAATTTGGTTGATAATAATTCATATTTTTATGAATCTCATATTTAAAATCAATACTCCTATATTCCAGTTTAGGTAATCCTAAATTTGAATAATAACTATCTATTGGACCAGTATATATTATTTTTACATTTGATAAATCATTTTCTTCCCTAAATTTGAAAAAATCAGTTTCCAATCTTACTTCTATTAAAGGATTATCCAATAATCTTTCAAAAAAATGTGTATATCCATATTTAGGTAATGCTTGATATTTATCATTAAAATACCTTGTATCAAAATTAGGTCTTATAGGTATTCTCTCTAAAACTGATTTATCTAATTCATTTGGATATTTATTCCATTGTTTAAATGTATATTCTTTTACCATTTTTTCATATAATTCATTTCCTATTCGCGATTTCGCCATCTCTTCACTATTCTGGATTTCTTCATATTTTACTTGATTTTTATTTAACCACTCTTTTACATCTTCTCCGTTTTCTAAATTTTGATTACATAATTCATTAATAGTTGTTATATTCACCGGCATAGAAACAAATTTATTATCTACATAAGATAATACTTTATGTTCCCACCTTTCCCATTTGTCAAATTTATTTATATATTCCCATACATCTTTGTCATTAGTATGAAATAAATGAGCCCCATATTTATTTACCCGAATATTAGTTTCTTTATCAATATAATCATAACAATTACCTCCTATATGGTTTCGTTTATCTATAATTAATACCTTCTTTTTAAATTTATTAGCAATTCTTTCTGCTAAAACCGCACCACTTAATCCACATCCGACAATAATAAAATCATTTAACATTATTTAAAATAATTTTATTATTTTAAATCATTATGAATTTTAATAATATTTTTGATAAAAATATGGTTCTTTTAGAAAGTATAATTGAAAATAAATATAATGAAAATAAAAATAATAAAGACACTACTTATTATTTTTATAATTTAGATGAATTTATTAAACACGCAAAAGATGGAAGCATTTCTAAAAAAAGAAGTTTAATAATATTTAATTTATTAAAAAAATATAAACCTTATAAAATTTTAGAAATAGGGAGTTTTCTTGGTTTTTCAACAAAAATAATTAATGAAGCACTAGATAAAAAATGTAAAATTATTTCGGTAGATCCTAATGTAAGACATAGAATTTTTGATAATCCAAGATATTATTTTGATTTATTAAATAAAGATAGCAATAATATAAAAAAAATAAATAAAATATTTTCAAGAATTTCTAATGAAACTGGTACTTATGATTATTTAAATTATAATCCTAAATTAAATAGTAAAGAAACAAATAATATATTATCTAATATTGAAGTAATAAATTATAATTATTTTAATGAAAAATTTGATTGTTGTTTTATAGATGGAGCTCACGATTATAAATCTGTTTTAAATAATTTTTCAGATGCTATTAATGTTTTAAATAGTGGTAGTATTATTATATTTGATGATTATAATATTAATGATTGGAAAGAAACATATTACGCTATAAATTATATAATTAAAATTGGAGGAAAAGAAATAGAATTTAATATTGTTGGTGAAATTGTATTAATTAAAGATTTAGGATTATTTAAAAGAATAAAAAAAAATCCAAATATAATTATATAAATTCAATAATTTTGAATAGTAAATTAAGTTTAATATAAGTTTATTTTTTAACATATATAATTATGTTTTCATGTATTGTTATATCCAGATTTAATGAAAATATAGATTGGATAAATAAAATTATACATAAAAAATGGATTAATCAAATTATCATTTACAATAAGGGAACTCATAATTTAGAATATTTAATAAATCCAAAAATTATAATACTTAATGTTGAAAATATAGGAAGAGAAGGATATACCTATTTAGATTTTATTATTTCAAATTATGATAATTTACATGATGAATTATGGTTTATACAAGCAGACCCATTTATTCATTCACCTGATTTTCTTAATTTTTTTAATTTAAATATTAAACTAAAATATAATAAGGATTTTCAAAATTTAACTTGTAAATATATAGATAATTACCCTTTAAATGAACACTTGACAACTGCTTATAATATAAATAATAATAGAACAAGTATATTTTATTTTAATAAAATTAATTTAGACATAGTAGGACATAATTATGGCACAAAAGAAGAGCTTAGTAAAATATACGAAAATGAAACAGGATTTATAACACAATATAATTATGGTATATATGATAATCTATGCGATAGATTAAAAATAAAAAGACCTAACTTAATAATGGTTCATACTGTTTCTGCTTGTTTCTATGTACATAAAAATATGATTTTAAGACATAAAAAAAAAGTTTATCAAGAATTACGAAATTACTTAGTTGAATTAAATTCACAAGGCGGTGTCAGGGGATATGTATTAGAAAGATTTTGGCATTATCTTTTTACTGGTATAAGTTATTTATCAATAAATAGATGTTATAAAGAATTATTTAGTAATAATAATTTTGTTGGAATATATAATAAAATAAAAAAAATAATAGTCTTTAAAAAACTTACTAACTATAAAGTTATACATAATCATAATAGTTGTGTAATACTAAATAATAATAAAGTATTACCACATATAGATATTTTAGGAAAACAATTTTCATATGATAAATGTATGAATATTCAAGAAGCTCGCAATATATATAAAGTTATATATTTAAAAAAAAAATATAGTAATTAAAATAATATTTAATGATTAAAAATCATATAGTTATTTCTAGGTATAACGAAAATTTAAATTGGGTTAATGAATTATTAAAACATAAATGGATACATAAAATTATTATTTATAATAAAGGAAATGAAATAATTAATAAATTTAATGATTCAAGAATAGTTATTTACAATGTTCAAAATTTAGGAAGAGAAGGAGGGACATATCTGGATTATATTATAGATAATTATAATGATTTACCAACAAATTTATGGTTTACGCAAGCTGATCCATTTGAACATTCCCCTGATTTTTTACATTTTTTTGAAGAAAAGATTAAAAATAAATATATTATAAAACCAATACAATCTTTAACAATTAGGTGGAAAAAAGAATGTAATATACCACCAGAACATTATATTAAAAATAATAATTGCTATAATATAGACAAATATAGATGTATAGATTATTTTATTAAATCTGATAATTTACAAGTAATAGGTCATAGTAATTTTAATGATTGTTGGTTTGAACTCAATCATACACAATTTTTAAATAAATATAAAAGTGAAAATATATTAGAACATTTATGTAATAAAATTAATATAAAAAACCCTAAAAAAATTGTTAAATATATTTGGTCTGCTTGTTTTTTCGTGAAAAAAAAATCTATTTTAAGACACCCGAAAGAAGTTTATATTAAACTTAAAAATTTTTTATTAGAAACAGACACACAAGGTTCTTTTCAAGGATATATTCTTGAAAGATTTTGGCCTTATTTATTTACAGGTAAAAGTTATAATACTATTAACGATTGTTATAACAATTTACTTTATAATAATAAAGGAGTTGTTTTATATTGTAATAAATATAAAAAAAAATTCTGTAAGTATATAGAATCTCAAACAGAACTTATCGAAAATAAAAATAGTATCCTTATTTTTAAAAATAATAATAAAATTTATTCTTTACCTGGACTTGATTTTAAAATAACTAACATTTTTAGCATTAATAGACCTTTATTAGATAAAAAAAATATAAAATTTAAAAATATAATTAAAGGTGATAAAAAATATGTTCTTATTTTGGAAGGACATATTAAAGATGGTTTTAATAATGATAATCTTAAATTCTTTATTAAAATGTTAATTGAAAGATTTGGAAAATTAGATATTTATATACAAACGTGGGAACATTTACAAATATTCGATGGTTTAAAATGGATTACAAATAATGAGACTATTATTACAGAAGAAAAAATTATTAAGTATTTTGGTCTAAGAATTAAAACTCATATTAAAAAAATTATTATTCAAAAAAATGATAATGAAGATATGTGGGAAAACATATGGAGAGAAAAATATAATATTATGAATAATATTATCGATTCTAAAATAAAATATGTAATGATAATAAATACTAGACTTGATTTTTTCGGAGACTATATTTCAAGTATATTATACAAGGAACAAGAAATTAATTTAAATTTTGATATCATTTATAATAAATTAGTGTCTTTTATCATCAATAATAATAAAAAAATTAAATTTATTTATGAAAAACCTGCTTTAGGAATGGAAGATTTTTATATGTGTAAAACAAAATTATTATTTAATTTAAGTAGATTAATAAATAATAAATTCGACAAAATAACAAATAAAATTGTTACTAAAAAACCAAATTTAGATTGTAAAGAAAAAATTATTTTATTTATGACTAAACTTCTTTAAATAAAATTGAATATCAAAAATCTTTTAATATTATAACTGAAAAATGACTAAACATTACAATTATAAACATTTCTGTCAAAGTTGGTGTGCTTGCTGTGAAGCAAACCTAAAACTTAAACCAAAGCAAAAATATGATCCAAAACATTTTTGCCCTAGTTGGTGTAAATGTTGCGAGGACAATTTGGCTTTGAAAGGCAAATGAAAACAATTTGGCTTTGAAAGGCAAATGAAAACAATTTGGCTTTGAAAGGCAAATGAAGTAATAAATTAATAGTTAAATAATAAAATGAAAGAAACATATAAAATTGCTTTCATTTTTATTTTTCCTTCCAAAAATATAAAATTGATTGATTTTTTTATTTTATATTTATTAAGTAATTATGTCTATCTTACGTGAATATGATAAAATATTAATAAAGAAAGTAGTATGTTTAGACAAACAATTTATATCAGAACAATATAGAACCCAGCAAATAGTTTATAAATTTCCAAATGATATTTCAGATAAAATGTATATACAAACACCCTATATTTATAATAGGTATCCACCTAGTAGTTTTGAAGGTAATTTAGAGAATAAAATTCATTTAGACTTATTATTAGAAGTTTCTAATTCAGAAAATATTTCTGAAAACTCTAAGCAAATAATTGATTTTTATAAAATTATTGAAAAAATACAAAGAAACCTTAAAATACGTATTAGGAAAAAAAACTTAGCCAAACTTAAATTTATTAGTTCTCTTAAAGAAAAAAAACAATTATTCAAAAGAGATGAAGATATAAAAACATACAATTTTAGGACTAAAATTCACAGTATAAATGGAAAACCATATCTCAAAATATTCAATTCTAATAGACAAACTATTAAAGACCAAACACTTAAACCTAACTGTTTTATTAGATACATTTTACATCTTGAAAGTATCTGGTTTTTTAATGATACATATGGATTTAACTGGTTTATTGCTCAAGCAGAAATCAAATTACCTGATATTCTAAAACAATATTCCTTCTCAAATGACGAACCTATAGAAGAAGAAACAATTGAAGAAAGTATAGAAGAAAAACATTATAGTAAATATTTGAAAATGATTAAAATGAGAATACCAGAACAAGCAGTTAAAAATAAAATGCTTATGGATGGTCTAAACCCTAATATATTAGATACTTTAATAGGTAATACTAAATCGAAAAGAGTTTTACCTATACCTCCGGCTCCTCCTCCTCCTCCTATGAATTTTGGAAATATAACTCTTAATAAAGTTAGTAAAATTAAATTAGAAGAACCTAAAACTGATTTACGCATTCCTTCACAAGCACAATTATTAGAACATATGAAGAATTTAAAAAAAGTAAAGAAAAAGTTTTGATATTATACTAAATAGCGTTTGTTTTAGTAATAAAAATATCTATATTAGAAATAAAATGTATATCTATATTTTTGTTTCATCTATTTTTTTATCAGCATTAATTGCTAAAAGTTGTGTTAATACTTTCTCCAAACGAGAATTACATACTTTTACAAACAAAAGATTAGATTTCCATAATATTCACTATCTTAAAAAAATACAAACACTTTCTTATTTCTCTAAAGAAAAAAACTTTACTAGATTAGAAAAAATATTAGACAAATCCACAGAAATTTTCGATAAAACTATGAAATTAATAGAAAATAATGAAGAAATTAATGAACAATATAATATTGCGATAGAATTATATAAATATTATTTTCCTTTTGAAAAAGACCCAACTATCATCAGTACATTTATTATTAATGATAAAGAAATAAAAAGTTCATTGGGTCAATTGAATTTTTTTATGTGGTTATTTGAAAATGATTTCTTACTTCATTTGGAGTAAAATTACTTAACTTGTTCCCACATTTGTTTAATTTCTTTGTATGTATGAATATTTAGTGATATAAATTTCATTTCATAATATGTTTCGTATAGTTTTGATGAAGAATTATAGTTATAAATTTCCCTTTCTTTCCTCACCAAACCCAATGTTTGTATTATATTGCTAATTTTGTTATAATACTCTTTATCTCTTGTTTTATATCCCGAACTAGTACATAATTGGAAACCTCCTACTTCTGTTTCTATGTTGCTAAAAGAAGAATCGATACAAATATAATCATAATTTTTTCCAGTTTTCTTTCTATCTTTCGTATAAGTATATCCTATTCCCGGACCCTGTATATACAATTTTTCTGTATTATTATGATATTTACTAAGTTCTATCTGTATAAACAGAGAAATTTTCTTCAATTCTACTAAATATTGTTCCAAACTCATTTTGATTTTTACCTTTTTATTTTTGATATTCTATTTATATATAAAAATATTCTATATATTAAATGAATTCTAAAAAATTTGATAAATTACTACCTTATAGAAATAGAATGGAAAAAAACAATAATCTTATTTTAGATAAATCAAGATTATATAAACAAAGAAATACTATGAAACCAGAAGGTATATGGTATCAAATAAAAGATTGCGGATATGAATGGGGGAACGTAAAGTGGGGCAACCATATATATGAGGTAAAAGTAGATACAAAATGTATTTATACTATAAAAAATTATAAAGAATTATTAGATTTTAATAAAAAGTATTCTATATTACATACTGACTATAGTATTATAAATTGGATAAAACTTAGTAAAGATTATTGCGGATTTGAAATTAAAAATTATAATAAATTAAAATCTTTTATTATAGAAAAATCTACTAAAAAAAACTCAATTGATTTATTTACTTGGTTTTATACTTTTGATTTTAGTTCAGGTTGTGTATGGGATTTAAAAGCATTGAAAAATATTAAATATTTTGGTATTAAAAAATAATTACATTATTGAAGTATAATTTCTTATTTAAATATTCTAAGTAATATATAAATAAAAAATGGGAGGAGGTTTATTACAATTAGTTTCAAGTGGAAAACAAGGAAAATATTTAACGTCTAATCCTCAAATTTCATATTTTAAACAAGTTCATAAAAAACACACTAACTTCGCAATTGAATCAATACCATTACAATTTAATCAATCTGTCGATTTCGGTCTCAAATCAGTTTGTAAAGTAGGAAGACACGGAGATTTACTCAATAAATGTTTTTTAGAAATTAATTTACCTATATTAGATAATGGTGCAGAATGGACAAATGGTATAGGAAATGCTTTGATAAAAGAAGTACAGTTATTAATAGGTGGTGAAATAATTGACAGAATGGACGGACAATTATTAGATATTTATTCCGAATTTTATTTAGAAGAAGGAAAAAGAAATACATATCATAAACTAATAGGTTATCATAAATCATATGACGGCGTTGGAGAAAATGATAAAGCAATGAGATTATATGTTCCTCTGGAGTTTTGGTTTTGTAGGAATATAGGTAGTTCTTTACCATTAGTATCAATGCAGTATCACGACGTAGAAATACAAGTTGAATTTAGGAAATTTTCTGAATGTTATTACCAAAGTAGCGAAATACCTACACCGGTAAGTATTACTAGTTGTAGGTTATATGCGGATTATGTTTATTTAGATATAGATGAAAGAAAGGAATTTGCTTCAAGGTCTCACGAATATTTGATAACACAACACCAAAAAAACGATAATAATAGTATCCAATATTCGCAAAAAAGTGTTAAAATAGATTTAGAATTTAATCACCCCGTTAAATCATTATTTTGGTTTGTTAAAACATTAACAAGTGATAATGAAAATTTATGGTTTGATTATTATCCGCGAATGGTAGGTGCTTCAAAAGTGCCACTAAAATTAGACGAATTGAATTTTATAGATAGTGTCCAATTATTACTTAATGGTCAAGAAAGATTTAACCGGAGAAATGGAGAATTCTTCCGATATATTGAACCATATAAAAGATGTAGAAATGTTCCAGACAATAAATCCGTTTATAATTATAATTTTGGATTTAATACATGTCAATTCCAACCCAGTGGATTTTTGAATTTCAGCAGAATTGATAATTCACAACTTAATATTGATATTATAGAAGACGATACAGTTCAAGACGATACCTTATATATAACAATATATGCGATTAATTATAATGTTCTGAAAATACATTCAGGTATGGGGGGATTAATGTATAAGGATTAGAAATTTGATAAATACAATTACAATTCCAATTCTCTCATATTCCCCCTCTTTAATTAAAATATTTAGTTTAAATAAGATTATAAAACAATTTTCATTTAATCCATAATTTTATTCAATAAATAATATTTTAGTGAATATTTTTTACAAATTCTACATTTTCCATTTTTTTTAAAATTATGAGAATAAAAAAAAGTAGAAGCGTGATTATTGGCACACAACTCATTTTCTTTTGTTATTTTTCTTCTACACAAGGGACAATTATAACATTTTAAATTTATAACACATTTTAAATTTATAACACATTTTAAATTTATAACACATTCATAATGAAAAATATGACCGCAATCTAATTTAACTTTCTTACCCCCTCCTTCTAAATCTTCAAGGCATATTGAACATTCCATTATTAAATTAAAAATATTAAACTTAAATAGTATTTAATTCTAAAATTTTATCAATAGAAAAACCTAAACAAAAACGACATTCTCCTCCTTCACAAAAAGGATTATACCCATTTGGACATCTACATATTTTCTTTAAACCAAATCCTACATTTCCTAATATAAATGGTTTACGGCACAAAGGACATAATTGATTATTTACATATATTAGACAAATCTTATGAAAAGTATGATTACAATCTAATATATATTTATTTTCATTTTTAATATTTTCTAAACAAATTGAACATTCCATATAAAATATTTATATATATTTTTTTAAATAAATAACCAATTATATCCAATTTCCATAAGAATCAATTAAAGGAGGTGTGGGTATGCTATTGTTTGTTGAACTTCTCCCGGATGAAGGCATAAAATTACCCTTCCAATTCTGTATTTCTCTTTTTTGATATTTGTTAGGTGGTTTTTTTATAGGAGATACACTATTTATTGCCGACCAATAATTAACGTTTTTTTTCATCATATTTATATCTTCCCTTTTTATTCCTTCTGGAAAACCTACGCAACCACAGTCTATAAATAATATGTTTTCATCTAAATTATTAAGAGAATTATATATCATATGATATATTTCCTTTGTAGAAAAACATATATTATTATCATAGCAATACAAAATTAATATTTCAAAATTATATTTAATAGTATCAATTTTATTTTCAAATATTATTTTTTTGTTTTTTAAATCCTTTTTAGTAACATTTTCTTTAACATTATTAAATAAATTTGGAACTTCAAATGTATTATTTCGATAATTTGTATAATAATCTTCAATGATAATACCTTTATTTATTAAATCTTTAACAACATTATTATATCTTTCAAATAGTATTTTATTTAAATTACATTTTTTTTCTAAAAATTCTAATTTTTTTATATCTTCTTCTCCTGAATTAATAAATTTTGTTTTTGTTATTTCATTAGGTATTCTAAAAATATATTTAATAAGATTTTCTAAATTTAATTCACTTTCTATCATTTGTTCAAAAAAAATATCATTTATTTCATCCGAAAAAATAAAAAAATCATTATTACTATTTTCTGTTATATCATATAGTCCAAGTGGCAATAGTGAAAAATCAAAATATATAGGATCTTTCCTAGGGAATTGTAAAAAATAAAATTGTCTTTTAGGTAAAAATAATTTATCATTCGGAAATACTTTAAAATTTGTAATTTTATCTCTACCCAATGAATTATATTCATTCATTAACATTTTATGTATTTCTTTATTTATTATTTTTTCATTTGGTTTATTTGTTTTATTTATATACTTTGAAAAATAATAATTTAATTTTTTTGCTTCTTTTAGAGTAGAACATTCTATAATTTTTTTATAAAAATTAGGATATAAATTTATAATATATGCCAATATATAAGTTATTAAAAAAAAATTCAAATATCCGGATGATTGTAACATTAAATGTCTGAAATTTTTGAATTTTGTATCTCTAAGTACATCTTCTTTTAAAACTTTATATTTTTTTTCTAATTTTATATTCTGTTGATAATGATAACTAGAATGTCCTGAAACCAAAAATATACGCGTATTTTCTTTATTATAAGTTGGAGAATTATGTAAATTTGGAACTTCAAAACTAATATTATTAGAATTAGATAAACCTTTATTGGAAAAGGAAATATATTTTATATTTTGTATATTACTTAAACTATTATTTATATGTTGTAAACTTCTTTTTTGTTTTGTTTTTTTTGTTTCAATATCTCTTTTTCTGATTTTTTTTTGTTTTTGGTTTATTTTTCTAAAGTGTTTTTTTAATTCTTTTTTCATTAGAATTTCTTTTTCTTCTCTTAATTGTTTTTTTGTTTTTTTTTTAATTTCTTTTTCTTCTCTTAATTGTTTTTTTGTTTTTTTTTTAATTTCTTTTTCTTCT
>Ga0206131_10000648_pt1 | contig 47261 bp, 35 predicted proteins | sample Helgoland_Spring_FD_148636 | JGI IMG/M metagenome (GOLD analysis project Ga0206131, IMG submission 148636) | Pelagic subsurface seawater microbial communities from Kabeltonne, Helgoland, North Sea - Helgoland_Spring_Bloom_20160517_1 | ecosystem: Environmental > Aquatic > Marine > Epipelagic ... | reverse complement strand
TGTTGCGCCGATGGTAGTGGGGCGATAGGCCCTGTGAGAGTAGGTCGTCGCCAGGTCTATGCCCGGTATCTTCTTCACCGAAGATATCGGGCTTTTTTGTGCATGATTTTATCAAATTCGCAGACAAGGTAAGAAGCTATAGTGCTCTTTTGCTTGATCTTTTTTCGCGTTTTTCAGCTTCCTTACTGTATTTCTCTGCTTTGCGCTCGCTGTTGATCTGGCGGTAATAGCTAGCGATGGTGTTTATTATATCGATTTCCGTTTTGGCTCTGAAGTAATCCCCAGATTCTTGGTCGATGGAGCGGCCAAAGTAGCTCTCGATATCATCACAGATTTGTTCGCGGTCCTTGGAAAAATTTTTACCAGCTTGGAAGTAAAGCTCGGCGATAAATTTGAAGTTCAGTGCATCTTCACCGAAGAGGCGGAATGCCTGGCGGTAAAATGAGCGTGTGGCAGCAAAATTATTTCGCTTAACGATCTCATCACCTTGTTCGGCGATGACTTTGCGAATGAGGTCGCCTCGGGCAGGGAATTTGCGTGCGATTTCGCTAAGGTAGCGGGACTGGTCCCTTTCGATCAATTTGGGATCCAGTTCTTTCCACAGATGCTTTTGAGTGAGTTCTCTGGCGGTCATCCACATGGTAGGATGTTTTTTGAAGGTGCGCTCAATCGTATTGATGACTTTTTTCCATTCGTCTTTAGTTGGTTCAGGGCTGGCTTGTTCTAAATAGGCGAGGTAATCTGACCAAGCATCTTCTAATAGCGGGGCGGTGTCAGTCGCTTTTTCCAGCGTCTGGCGGATGCCGATGGTTGCATGCTTTTTGTTTTTTAGTATGGGGATGTAGCGCAAAAAGGTTTTGGCTTCGTGCACGGAGGATGTCCTCATTTTGCGGTCGGACATCAGCATGAATTCGAATTCCGAGATGCGTTGGTTGGTTTGGGAATTCTTGGATGTGCCGTTCGAGTAATTTTCGTATCGACCGGTGGAGGTGTCCCACTCGTCATCTTTGGGTTTGTAGGCAAGCCAGGCGTGGCCGCCACGGTCACCAGATCCGGTGACGCTTGCGGCGGGAATGCCGTTTGCCTTGGCGGTGTTGACTGAGAAGTATGTTTGATCGCCACAGATGCCTCCGTGCTTTTGGATTTCGGAGAAAATGTATTCGCTGTATGGATTCTCACCCTCGACAGCGCGCTCCATCAGATATTCAATATGGCCGTAGGCTCTGCCCCAGCTTCTACGACTGAAATTGGCATGTCGGACTGCCCACTCGATTTCCTCGTCGGCAACGGGGACATCAACGACCCAGACGAGGTCGGATACATCCATTCTCGAAAGGGTGGTTTTTAAACGTTTCGCCTCGGCATTTTTCTTGAATAGGGTGTAGCGGGAGAAGGGCTCAATGTTGTCGTATCCGGTCTTAGGTTTGATTTTTGCTTTATCAAAGACCAAGGCACACGCGATAGCGAGGTTGAGGTATTTGGTGCGCATGTCCGGCTGGTTGGCTTCGCCTTGCCAGATTTGTTGCATGATAGTAAGTGCCTTGGGTAAATCGTCTTGTGGCTCCAGATTGTAGAGAAGTTCTGATAATGCCTGGGGCGTGGTGAGTATCCAGATGTAGAAACTTGCAACATCCTCGTTGGCGGCTGTGGTGCGGCCCAATTCATCAGAAGAGAAAAACTGCAAGAGTGTGTAGACATTGAGTGCGTGATCCCAAGCTGGGTTGTCGGCTAGCTCTGACAATTGCTTTGGTGTGATTTCCTCGTCCTTTTGAACTGGTTGGTAAAGATCCTTCTCAAGTAGGGTGACCAGTCCTATGAAGTGGTCATTATTAATGGCAAACTCAATCGCCTTTTCAAGATTTGGACTTCCAGTAAGGGATTTATTGTCTGGCCGATCCAGTTCCAGCGAAACGATCGGGAAGCTGAGTTTTGGTGCAGGTATTGTTGCAGCAGGTTTGTTAGGAGTGTCCGGCGTTCTGGTGATTTCAGGTTTTGCAGGCGCTGCAACCGGAGCTTCAGGTTTGGGTTTATCGCTGGGTTCGATGTAGGTGAATGTTCCGTCGATGTTTCTTTGCTTTGAGTTGGCAGAATTCGAAGCCGTACCATTATCAACTAAACCATCTGCTGCCTCGCGGAGTATCAGTGGCTCAATCACATAGCCAGCGATACCGGATATGAGGAAAATTATCAGCGCGGACTTGATGTGCATCTCGTAGCTATACTAGCACTCACAACTCCAGGCCACAAGAGGGAAGAAGGTGACGAGGGTTTTGATTATCAAAAAAATGACGAAACGGACTAGCCGCTTCGCCATGGTTGATGAGAGTGAGAGAATTATACTAACTAATCAGATCTGGCCAATCCTCGGTATGGAACCATTCTCCAGCAGGTTTGTCTGTGCGTTCGTAGGTGTGGGCACCAAAGAAGTCACGCTGTGCTTGCAGCAAGTTTGCAGGCAGGCGCTCTGCACGGTAGGCATCATAGTATGCTAAGGAGCCACCGAATGATGGAACGGGGATGCCGTTGGTAGCTGCGAGTGCGACCACTTCACGCCAGTCTTGCTGACCCGAGTTGAGGATTTCGGTGAAAAACGGAGCAAGCATCAAATTGGTGGGAGGTGTATCTGAAGTGTATGCTTCGGTGATCCTATTCAAGAAACGCGCGCGAATGATGCAGCCACCACGCCAGATCTTGGCAATTTCACCAAGATTAAGATCCCAGCCTTTGTCTTCGCCAACCTTGGAGATAAGGTCGAGGCCTTGGGCGTATGAGACGATCTTGGATGCATAGAGTGCGTTGCGTACTTTTTTCACGAGATCCTCTTTGCTCATTTCGAGATTGAAGTCCCAGTTGCTTGGACCTTGGAGGATGCTGGAAGCAACTTTACGCTGATCTAGCATGGAGGAGAGGATGCGTGCCTCGACGGATCCAGCAATCGTTGAGAAGGGAACCGCTTGTTCAACGGAGCCCATGACCGTCCAGCGACCGGTGCCTTTTTGACCAGCTTTATCCACAATGAGATCGACGATATCTTTGCCTGTTTCTGGATCCTTTTGCTTGAAAATATTGGCAGTGATTTCGATGAGAAACGATTCAAGATCACCATCGTTCCAATCGGCAAAAATATCAGCAAGTTCCTCGTTGGAGAATCCTGCAGCTTTAAAAATGTTGTATGCCTCGCAGATGAGCTGCATGTCGCCGTATTCAATTCCGTTGTGGACCATCTTCACGAAGTGACCTGCGCCACCCTCACCGATGTGGACGACGCATGGCTCACCGTCGACTTTGGCGGATATACTCTCGAAGATTGGTTTCATGACTTCCCATGTGCTTTCAGGTCCGCCTGGCATGATGGATGGACCTTTGAGGGCGCCTTCTTCGCCACCCGATACTCCAGCACCGATGAAACGCATTCCTGCTTCGGTACAGTATTTGTCGCGGCGCTCTGTATCGGTATAGAGTGAATTTCCTCCATCGATAATGATATCTCCTTCGTCGAGCAGAGGAATGAGGGAGTTGATAACAGCATCCACAGGATCGCCTGCCTTCACCATAATTTGGATTTTGCGAGGGGAGGCGAGGCTCTCGACAAATTCCTCTAGGGTTTCGCTACCAACGAGTTTCTTATCGGGGTTTTCCGCAATGAATTTCTTCATCGTGGAGGGGGTGCGGTTATAAACAGAAACTTGGAAGCCACGGCTTTCCACGTTAAGAACGAGATTCTGGCCCATAACAGCCAGACCAATTAGTCCGAAATCAGATTTTTCCATAATACTTTGGCTAAATAAAAGCGGGGTTATTATTCACGCCTTGCTTGCCGAAGCAATACGAACTTATGCCATGAATCTTAAAAATCCGATAAAAATGAATCGTATCATTGCTCACAGGCTAGGGATGTGCAGACTGCACTTCATAAACACAAAATGAATTTACCTAATACTATCACATTATTGCGCCTTGTTTTGACAGCCATTTTTTGTGCTGCTGCCTCATCGGAAGGGGTTGCTGGCTATGCTATTGCGCTGGGAGCGTTTGTGTTGGGAGCTATTTCGGATTGGTTAGATGGATACCTGGCAAGAAGATTGAATCTTGTGACTTCTTTGGGGAAGTTGCTAGATCCACTTGCTGACAAGATTTTAGTTTGCTCTGGGTTCGTCTATTTGTCTGCTGAGGGGTTGTGTCCGGTGTGGGTAACAGCACTAATCATTTGTAGGGAGTTTCTAGTGACTGGAATCCGGCAGATTGCGGTGGATAAAAATTGCGTGATTGCTGCTGACGTTTTAGGAAAGTGGAAAACAGCATTTCAATTAATATTTATCATTACCGCTTTGGTGCACCTAACATTTTCTATGGTTGCTTTGAATAATGACTTTGTCAGGCTGTTGCGGTATTTATCTGATCCTGATCACTGGTTAATGCCAGCATCGCTCTGGGCGGCTGTTTTGTTAACGGTGGTCTCAGGGCTATCCTATTTTTGGAAAACGCGTCACATGATACTTGATCGCAATTGAAAAAGATCTGCTAGATTGCGTCGGTAATTGCATTTGTCATTTCCGCTGTATTGACTTTTTGTTCTGTGTCTTTGCCGGTGAATAGGTCGCCTGTGCGTAGTCCGGAATTGATGACAGAGTTCACTGCTGCTTCGATGGTCTTAGCGGCATCATGTTCGCCAAAGGAATAACGTAACATCATGGCGATGGAGAGGATCTGAGCGATAGGGTTAGCGATGCCTTGGCCTGCAATATCGGGTGCAGAGCCGCCGGAGGGCTCATACATTCCATAGTAGAGACCGTTGTCGTTTTGGCTTCCAAGCGATGCACTTGGTAGCATACCCAGTGATCCTGAAATCATAGCCATTTCATCGGAAAGAATATCACCGAATAGGTTGCCAGTGACCAAAACGTCAAAGGAGCCTGGCTGCTTAACCAGCTGCATTGCTGCATTGTCTACGTAAAGGTGCGAAAGCTCAACTTCTGGGAATTCCTCAGCAATATCGATGATAGTCTGTCGCCAGAGAACAGAATTCTGAAGGACGTTAGCCTTATCGACTGAGCACAGTCGTTTGTCGCGTGCCATTGCTGCTGTGAATGCTACACGAGCAATCCGCTGAATCTCACTTTTTTTATAGACCATGGTGTCGATAGCGACGGTGTCACCATTTTCCTCGGTGATGCTTTTCGGCTGACCAAAATAGATACCGCCGGTCAGTTCACGCACGCAGAGAACATCGAAACCGTTTGGAATGAGTTCGTTCTTCACTGGGGAGGCATGGGTAAGTGATGGCAGGCAAACCCCGGGGCGGAGGTTGGCGAAAAGGTTGAATTTTTTACGCAGCGGCAATAATGCGCCACGTTCTGGTTGTTGATCTGGAGGTAAGTTTTCCCATTTTGGGCCGCCTACGGAACCAAACAAAATGGCGTCGGATTGTTCACAAGATGCGATAGTTTCTGCTGGTAGCGGACATCCCACGGCATCAATTGCAGCGCCGCCTACGAGTTGGCTATCCTTTACGAAATTTAGGGAAAACTTTTTGGAAACAGCCTCAAGTACGGTGAGTGATGCGTCCATAACTTCTGGGCCAATACCGTCTCCGGCGAGAACTGTGATACGATGTTTCTGTGACATGGGGGCTGTTTAATAGGGTTTGCGGTAAATTTGAAGTTTTATTCGCGACTGTGCGTGTACATGTTTGTCGCCGTGGATATCGTTATACATTTACTTTGGCTCATAGGTGGTCTTGCATTGCTTTATTTTGGTGCTGAATGGCTGGTAAAAGGAGCATCAGAGATTGCGCTCAGGTTGGGGATTTCTCCATTAGTTGTTGGCCTTACGGTTGTGGCTTTCGGTACCAGTATGCCGGAGTTATTCGTGTGCTTGAAAGCAAACTCTCCGCAAGTGATAGCGGTGCCCGCAGGGTGGGTTGGGTGGGAAATTGCGGTAGGAGAGGCAAGTCCTGATATGGCGTTGGGAAATGTTGTGGGTTCAAATATTTTCAATATTGCTCTGATTCTTGGAGTGGCTGCTTTGATTCGCCCGATTGTGGTGCATTCGCAACTAATCAAACGCGAACTGCCAATTTTGTTGGTAGCTAGTGCGGTGTTTGTTGGGATGATGAGTGATATGGCACTTGAGCGCTGGGAAGGAATGATTTTGGTGATGGGGATTTTGTTCTATATTGCCGCTAATCTTAGGCTTTCAAAGAGGGCGCGATATACTCAAGAAAGGTATGAAGAATTCGAGAAAGCGGCTATTGAATGCTCTCGGCAGGGGCGTGCACGCTTATGGATTGATGTCGGTTTAGTCATATTTGGTATTGGGGCTTTGGTGCTTGGGTCTGATTGGTTAGTCGTTCATGGAGAATCGCTGGCTTTGTATTTTGGTGTGCCCGAAGTCATTATCTCGTTAACTCTATTTGCGCTAGGCACATCATTACCAGAACTTGCTACCACGGTCGTGGCATCATTCAAAAAACAGGGTGACATCATCACCGGTAATGCCATTGGGTCCTGTATTTTCAATTTACTGTTTGTCCTTGGTGCGACGGCTGGGATTAGGCCACTGAAAGCTGGTGCTCTGTCTTGGCTTGATCTAAGTGTGATGATGGGCTTAGCCGTATTGATTATTCCTTTGATGGGTTCCAGTATGAAACTGTCACGCGTCGAGGGGGTTATTTTGACTACTGCGGCTATCGTGTATGCTACAGTGGTTATTATGTGGCAACGATAAGGAGCGTAATCGACCTTTGATATCGTAGAAATGTTCCTCTTGAGTGGTTTTGATGGTCACACAAGTGTTTAGGGCACTTTAGGATAAATATCCCAATTTTGAGTTAGCTATTCTTTTAGGTAACCTGACTGAATGCTCGTATTCAGCGCTTTGAATGAAAAATAAATGAATCATGTGCCATAATATGGTCATGCTAGATTAGACTATGGGATGTTAACATTACGATCCTTGGTAATCTATTTCTAAACGACATTGTATTAATAAAGCATTACTTATAATTGAAGTATATTAGTTTTTTAATTCCTTGAATTAATCAAAAAAATGCATAGTTTTATAGATTATACAATATGGGAGAACATTTATAACATTTCCGTGCTCTTAATAAAAATAAGATCAAAAATACAAAAAATAATAGAAGAACTATGACAACCAATCACATACTGAAATATGCTGCTATTGTGTTAGCTTGCGCCCTGCCCGTCATGGGTAATGGATTTTATACTCCTTATCAATCTTCAGATGCAGCTCCGAGAGGTAATGCTTTTGTCGCGACCGCAAATACAGCTGCAGCAGTCTATTACAATGCGGCAGGGCTTACCCAGCTCAATGATCAAAATCTCCAAGTTGGGATTTATGGTGTGAATAACAATCTCGATGCGAAGGTGGCGGGTACATCATTTTCAGGTAATGACCAGTGGGAGATGACATCGCAAATTTACTTTGCAAAGCCACTCAATAACAACTGGGTTCTCGGTTTTGGTATTAATTCACCTTTTGGTTTGAATACTGAGTGGGGGAACGATAGCCCGTTTCGTAATGCATTTGGGGCGGTTAAGACTGAGATAACAAACTCCACTTTTTGGGCTGTGGCAGGATATAAGGTGAGCAACACCTTTTCGGTGGGTTTTGGAATGGGGGTTAGCCAACTTGATGGCCAGATGAATACTGGCGTGGATGGTGTCCCTGTGAATCCTGTGCTTGAATTTAATGGTGATGATAATGCTGTTTCATGGACAATAAGTGCACGATGGCAACCTCATGAGCAGCATGCATTTGGTCTCGTATACCGTAGTCGAACCGACTATGACCTCAAAGGAAAATCGAAAACTACGGGGCTAGCCGGTGCTCCCAAAGCAAGTTCAGGTGGGATTGCTAAATTAGATTTTCCTCCCGCCGGAGGAGGAGCACCTGGAGGAGGAGCACCTGGAGGAGCACCTGGAGGAGCACCTGGAGGAGGTTTAGGGGCAGATGCGATTCCTGGAGGAGTTTCTGAAGCAGATGCTAGCTTAGGATTTATGACCCCCGCAACGCTGGCGGTGGGGTATTCTTACCGTCATAATTCGCGTTGGAATATTGAAGCTAATATTGAGTGGGTGCAATGGGAGAAACTTGACACATTGACACTAAAAAACTCTTCGCCCCTGTTACCGAATGTGTCTATTCCGTTTAACTGGAATAATAGTTTTATCTACGGTATTGGTGCCACCTACCAACTCGATAGTGGCTATAATATCAGCTTTGGATATAGTTATATGGAAAATAGCCAGCCGGATAAGACTTTCACGCCAGCTGTCTCAGATGCCAATCGCCAATGGCTTTCATTGGGTGTTGGGCGCAAGATAGAATCATGGTCTTGGGATTTAACTTATCAATATGCTTTTTCAGATCGAAGTGTCAAAAATACGTCTGATCTATTTGGAGATCCACTACCAGACGGCGACTATAAATCACGCATTCATTCGGTAGGCTTTTCCGTGCAGTATGATTTTTAATGACTAATGTTGGCTGATACGATTAACCTGCGTAGCTGATATGTTACGCCGTAGGTCTACAAATGTTCAATTGGCTGTAAACTCTTCGATTTACGGCATCGTAGATAATTTGGTAAGTTGCTCCTCACCATGTATCTACAGTAGTAATTCGCCAAGAAATCAATCTTGCGACTGCCAACAGTAGTATAAATAGATTAAGCCTGTTCCGATTGCAGTTGCATCCTTAAAGGTGTCGTGTGATATCCCCTGCATGGTGAATTCTGATATGAAAAACCTCAGACGGTTGGGTATTTTGGTACCTGTATTTTCACTGCGAGAAGAAAATGATCTGGGTGTAGGTGATACAAGGGCGATGCGTAAGATGGTGGATTGGGCTGCGGAGCATCGTATTGGTTTTTTACAATTATTGCCGATCAATGAAACGGGTGGAGATAACAGCCCCTATAATGCAATCAGCTCAGTTGCACTTGACCCTCTATTAATTGATCTTGAATCAATCCCGCAGATCAGCCGTGAGCAGATACAGAAAGCTGATGATGCATTTGTATGCCATGAGGGAGATGAAGATTTGGTCGATTACGACCAATCGAACAGGTTGAAATGGAGTTTGCTTGCTGATGCGTTTGAAAAGTTCTGGAGTGCTCCCGAACGCAACTCAGCTTTTGAAGCGTTTTGTATAACAGAGTCGGACTGGCTTACACCCTATACCAAATTTCGTTATCTCATGGGGATTACAGGAAGTGAGGCATGGGAAGCATGGCCTAAAGAGTATAACACGGCAGAAAAAGCCGAAGAATACTTGGCTTCAATGCCCTCAGATGAGCTAGCTAAGCAGCTTGCGTATTACGGGTGGGTGCAGTGGCATGCTTTCAGTCAATGGCGCGAACTGCGTGATTATGCTGGAGAACGCAACGTCAAACTCATGGGAGATATCCCTATTGGTATCTCCTACTGTAGTGCGGACGTTTTTTTTGAATCTCAGTGGTTTGATCTTGAGCTCTCAGGCGGCTCCCCACCTGAGACCGTGTTCAAGGATGATGCCTTTGCTTGCCAGTGGGGTCAGAATTGGGGGATACCGCTTTATAGGTGGGATGTGTTAGAAAAAGATGACTTCTCATGGTGGCGCCGACGCATAGAAAAACTCACAGATGTGTTTCACATTTTCCGCATCGATCACATTATTGGGTTTTATCGTATTTTCAGCTTTCCTTGGCGACCTCCACGTAACGAGGAATTTATTGGTCTGAGTACGGAGGAAGCGAAAAAAATAACAGGAGGTGCGTTGCCTGGATTTCAACCAAGGCCAGACGACACCTGCGAGAATAAAGCAGCTAATCTTGCTGACGGAGACAAGTATATAAAGATGGTGTTAGAGTCTGCGGGTGATGCCGAAGTTGTGGGTGAGGATCTGGGCTGTGTGCCTGATTATGTGAGGCCGCATTTGGAGCAAATGGGTGTTGCAGGCTTTAAAGTTTGCCAATGGGAAATTCAGGACAATGGGCGAGTCGTTCCCGGTAGTGCATATCCTGAATGTGCGTTTACAACATATGCAACCCATGACCATGATTCGATTCCTGCGATGTGGAAGACACTTACATCTGTGTTGGGGAGCGCAGAAAAAGAGTGGGCACTTCGTGATTTGTCTATTCTCAGTGAGTTCGGCGGCCTACCATTTAGTGAAACTGAAAAAACTTTTGCTGCGTATGGTACGGTTGTAAAGTGGGCATTGTTCGATAAGCTTCTCAAGTCTAATGCTGACTATGCTGCGCTGATGGTGACTGATGTGATTGACAGCACGCGGCGTATTAATATTCCTGGCACAGTAGGTGGTGAAAACTGGCGATATAGACTTCCCTATAAACTTGCGGATATGCCTGAGAATGTTTGCCAAGAATGGCGAAAACTTTCAGAGCTAGTTCGTGTTTCTAACCGAGGCTAGCTTTACCGCATGTTCTAAAATCACCAGTGCGAGATCATATTTAGAATCCTTTGGGGGAAATTCAGTGGTTTCTGGGAACACAAGTATGATTTCATTTTTATGAGTGTCGAAACCGATGTCTTTACGCGAGACATCATTTGCAACCACAAAATCACAGCCTTTACTGGTGAGTTTATGATGAGCGTTGTCCTCTAAATTCTCTGTCTCAGCAGCAAAACCTACTAGAACCCCGATAAAGCCGAATGTTTTGCGAGCTGATCCTAAAATGTCTGGGTTTCTTATAAACTCAATAGTCAACCGCTCATTTGATTTTTTGATTTTATGCTCAGGAATAACTGCTGGTCGGTAATCCGCTACAGCAGCAGCGAAAATAGCGATATCGGCTTTTCCAATATGGTGGTTCACCGTATCGTACATTTCCAGCGCTGTCTCTACTGGGATAAAATCTACGCTGTCTGGAATATCTAGCAGAGTTGGCCCCGAGATAAGAATGACATGATACCCCTGTTTTGCTGCTGCACTGGCAATAGCATAACCCATCTTACCAGATGAACGGTTAGTGATATAGCGAACGGGATCAATCGCCTCGCGGGTTGGGCCAGCTGTAATCAGAATAGTGGGGCGGTCACCAAACATTGATTGATGGTTCATGAATTTAGTATTTCTTCTGCCTTAGCAATGATTTTTGATTCCTCCATCAATCTGCCGGGTCCGAAGTAGCCACATGCGAGTTTGCCGTCGCATTCGGGGCCAATGAAGTGGCAATCATCTTTGGTGAGTTGATCAATGTTGCGTTGGGTGGCGGGATGCTGCCACATCTTGCCATTCATTGCAGGTGCGATTAATACTTTTGCTCGCGTCGCAAGGTAGATGCTAGATAGGGGATCAGGGGCAAGGCCATTAGCAAAGTTTCCAAGAGTATTTGCCGTTGCCGGAGCCACAAGAAGCATGTCGGCTCGATCAGCAAGGTCAATGTGTCCTGGTTTCCATGAATCATTTTCGTCTTCCAGAGATGATAGGACCGGATGCTGTGAAATGACCTGTAGTGTGAGGGGTGTGATAAATTCAGTAGCTGACTTTGACATCACAACGTGTACTTCATGTCCGTTTTTTACGAGCTGAGAGGCAATGCTGGCAGCTTTATATGCAGCAATGGAGCCGGTTATACCTAGGACAATCGTTGACATAAGAATTACAGGGTTAGGATTAGGATGTCAGGATTCTGGTAACCCTCATGCGTTCTGCTGCCAGCAGCGACTTAAATTTACTATAATCTTCTTCACGTGTTAGCGATATAATACGATAGCTGTATTTCGGCCAATGTGCCATTTCCTCGAGTGCGTTTTTCATGCGAAGCGCGATGACTTCATCGGAGTCAGTGCCCCTCCCAGTAAGTCGATGTAGGAGTTCTTTTTCATTTGGAGGCATGATAAAGAGGTCTGCAATTGCGGCCTGAATCGATGTGTCAGCGCAAGCGCGAACCAGTTCTGCCCCCTGGACATCAATATCCATGACCACATCTACGCCTGCCGCTAGATGTTCGAGCACATCGTTTTTTAAGGTGCCATAAAAATTGTTATGAACTTCAGCATATTCAAGGAATTCCCCAGCCTTTACTCGTTGAGTGAACTCTTCTCGTGTGAGGAAATGGTAATCATGACCATTTTGTTCGCCATTGCGAGGGGGGCGTGTTGTGCACGAGGTGGAATAAATGGCCTCACCCTCATCGGCAATTCTGCGGCACAGGGTAGTTTTCCCTGATCCTGATGGGCCTGAAACAACTAGTAGAATACCTGTGCGGGTGCATGTGTTTGATTCCATTATGTTAAATTAGAGTTTTAAATTTTTAAAATGAAAAGATTAAGTGCCTCGTGTTTTGCCTTTCAACTTAGCTTCAATAAATGCATCGATATTGCCGTCCATGACTGAGGAGATATTGCCAGTTTCCTCGCCGGTACGCAAGTCCTTCACCATTTGGTAGGGTTGGAAGACATAGGATCGGATTTGGCTTCCCCAACCAATCTCGCCTTTAGCCGAGTATTCGCGGTCTGCTTCTGCCTTTTGCTTATCCTCCTCAATTTGATAGAGCTTGGCACGTAAGAGAGACCAAGCATTCTCGCGGTTACGCAGTTGAGATCGTTCTTGTGTGGAGCGAATCATAATGCCCGTCGGCTTGTGTTTAAGGATGACGGCAGTTTCTACTTTGTTGACATTTTGTCCTCCAGCTCCACCGGAGCGCGCGGTGTTGATCTCCACATCGGATTCAGGAATTTCAATATTGATATCCTTGGAGATTTCCGGGGAAACATCAATAGCGGAAAAAGACGTGTGCCTTTTACCAGCTGCATCGAATGGGGAGATACGCACTAGGCGATGAACACCACGCTCATTTTTTAGATATCCGTAGGCGTAAGAGCCATCAATTTTCAGAGAAGCCGTGCGGCATCCAGCACCATCACCGTCTTGATAATCAAGACTAGTGACCTTAAAACCTTTAGATTCTGCCCAGCGGCTGTACATGCGAAGAAGCATTTCCGCCCAGTCGCAGGCTTCCGTTCCTCCTGCCCCTGCTTGTATCGTTAGGTAGGCATTACCCCCATCAGTAGGTTTATCTAGTAGAGTTATCAGTTCAAATTTTTCTAACTCAGAGATAATGGCAAAGTAATCGCTATTGGCCTCACGTGCAAAGTCCATATCATCGGACTCTTTGGCAAACTCGATAACCTCATTCAGATTTGCTGTTCGTTTTTCAAGTTCAAGAAATGGATTCAATTTCCCCTTGATGAGGTTAGTCTCGGCAACGGTGGCTTGAGCCTTGTCGGTGTCATCCCAGAATGTGGGATCTTCCATTGTTTTATCGAAGTTTGAGAGTTTTTTCTCAAGGTTGGGCACGTCAAAGATACCTCCTGAGTTCGGACAAGCGGCTTTTTAGTGCCCCGGTGTCCAGCGCCAGGAGGTCAGCGGTGTTCTGTTCACTCATATGGTTGCGAGTGATAGCGTGAATTTCCAAGAATGAAACTCTAATTTGTTGTTTAGTAATCTGTTTTGAGCCAATTTCTGTGTGCGCAATGGATCATTCATCTGGTATCATCATTAGGCTGACTAAGCTCACAGAGACGAGTTTGATCGTGCATTGGTGTACGAAGCAAGATGGTCTTGTTAAAACTGTGGCGAAAGGAGCGCGACGCCCTAAGAGCTCATTTGCCGGGAAGCTTGATTTGTTTTTCCATGGTGAACTTAGCTGGGTAAGAAGCCGCAAGGGGGAACTGCATACTTTGCGGGAGGTGGCGATCACTGACTATGGTGAAAATTTGCGAAAAAAATATACGGATATTTTGATAGCCTCATATTTCGGACAACTTTTTTCTCATGTGGTGGAGCCGGATCACCCGGTGCCTGAGTTGTATGATCTATTACGTCGAGGTATTGTTTATTTGGGTGAAAATGGTGCGAATCTCAGGGGCTTGATGCATTACGAGAGCGAAATGGCGCGTCTGTTGGGTGTTGCTCATGAGCGTACTAATGCAAAGATGGCACTTGAAAATGCCTATGGGAATTTACCCCAAAGTCGTGAGGTATGCATTCATGCAATGGGTGGGTTTTAACCGGAGTCCATATGATCAATAGCCTTTGTTAGTCGGATACGTATTGATGTGTTGATGACTGGCGCGCCACAGCAGCAGCAACAGGGAAACGATATAACGGGAAAGCTATAGTGCTTTGCTGTAATATGACTGCTTATTAGCTCGTGATAATCGGCTCTGATAATGCGCCGGCAAGGTGAGTGATTTATTCGTTAATTAGTGCCCGCCATGAGTGCTTCAATTTCCGCGGCTTCAATCGGAATATTACTCATAAGGTCTATGTTTTCAGTCTCACCAATAAGAATGTTATTTTCAAGTCGGACTCCCATATTCTCCTCGCGGATATAAATACCTGGCTCAATCGTTAATACCATACCTGCAGCGAAGGGCTCTTCCGAAGGACTAACATCATGCACATCGAGGCCAAGGTGGTGTGATGTGCCGTGCATGAAATACTTTTTAACCAAAGGTTTATCATCACTTTGATTTCTGGCATCATCGGCATTGATCAGACCTAAAATGATTAGCTCTTGTTCCATAAACTCCACCGATTTCTTCTGGTAATCAGCGGGTAGAATGCCTGGGCGCATGATCTCATTACACTTGCGCATCACGGTAAGTACAGAATTGTATACTGCGCGTTGGCGATCGCTAAACTTGCCGTTCACGGGGATAGTGCGCGTCATGTCAGCATTCCAATTGCCGTATTCAGCACCCACGTCCATGAGCAACATGGCACCATCTTCACAAATCTGATTATTTTCCATGTAATGTAGGCATAGGGCATTTTTGCCACTGCCAATAATCGGCGTGTAAGCAAAGCCCTTGGATTTGTGCCTTATAAATTCGTGTGCATATTCTGCTTCTACTTCCCATTCACCGACGCCAGGTTTGACAAAGTTCAGTGCCCTTCTGAATCCTGACTCAGTAATATCGCAGGCTTGCTGCAGCATCTTGATCTCCTCTTTGTCTTTTCTGATGCGCAGGCGGTGCATGAGCGGAGCAAGTCGCTCGTAGTTGTGAAGTGGGTATTTAGCTATGCAATTTTTGATAAAACGTGAATCGCGAGTTTGTACGGAAGTGTCTGCTCTTACATATTCGTTTGTATTGAGGTAGATATTTCTCGTTTGGAGGATAAGCCGGTGAAGCGTAGCATCAATCTGACTAGTCCATTGGATATTATTAATACCAGAGAGTGCTGTGGCTTTTTCCTTACTATGTTTTTCACCTTCCCAGATCGCGATATGTTCATTGGTTTCGCGTATGAATAGAATTTCACGATCTGCTGGATTTTTAGCATCTGGAAAAAGAGCCAAGACCGATTCCTCCTGATCTATACCACACAAATAATATAAATCCGTGTTTTGGCTGAGCGACATTGTGCCATCTGCATTGGTTGGCATGACATCGTTCGAGTTAAAAATAGCAATGCTTGAGCCGCTCAATAATTTCTCCAAGCGGGAACGGTTACGAACAAAGAACTGAGAGCTGGCGGGGTTATATCTCACGCGATTGATACCAGCCCATCAATTGTAAGTATGCAACCTCAAATCTGATGCGCATGTAAATCACAGGCTAAACAATGGCATTTTACTAACTACGCCCCCATCCTAGTTTTTGGCGTAAGGTTGTGTAAAACGACCTGTCTTCTAATCGCAGCAGAGGTAAGGCATGCCCTGCTTGCTGAACAACGATACGGTCATGAAGGTTGATGTTGATAACTTCACGACCATCCACGGTGAAGAGCATTGGGCATTCGGCATCAGGAGCCGGAGCAAGCTCGACTTTTGAATTGTCTGATACAACTAGTGAGCGGTTACTCAAGCTGTGCGGGCAGATTGGGGTTATAACAAAAACATCTGCTTTTGGTGCTATCAATGGCCCCCCGGCGGAGAGGGAATATGCGGTAGATCCTGTCGTAGTGGCAACGATCAGGCCGTCTGCACGATAATGGTTAAGGAGCTCGCCATCTACCCAAGCATCGAGTGAGACTAGTCGACCTGTTTGGCCACGTGCCAATGTTATCTCATTAAGAGCGCGAAAATGGCTTTCTGTGCCATTTTCAGAGATCACGCTGGCTTTCAGCTGCATTCGCTTGATCAAGGTAAACTTTCCAGAGGTGATTGCGTCTGCAAAAATATCTACTTCTGCATCAGTGCAGGTGGTCAGGAATCCGAGTGTGCCAATATTTATTCCTGCTACTGGTATACTTGCTGGACCAATTTGACTGGCAGCATTCAGCATAGTTCCGTCACCACCGAGCACTGCGACTAGATCACAGGTGTCCGCGAAAGTTACAGGATCGACGCCGTTTTGATTCCCTGCGAGCTGTGCTGTTTGGGCTTCAAGAAGTGTAGTGACACCTTTGTTTTTCAGCGCCATGCAGAGAGCCTCAAGGGCATCCTTGGCGCCGGTCTTGTTTGGGTTTGCAATGATGCCAACTTTCATGCAGGTGAAATTAACTTCATACACACAAGAAATACAGCTTAAACAAGAACCTAATATGAAATGTTTTAATGAGTTTATCCAATAAAAATGATTCTTGAGTTGTATTGATTAGGAAACTGTAATAATTAACAAACATGAACAATTTGAAGTGTGCTGGGAAACATTTCTGCTGCGTTGTTTTTGTGGCTGTAGCATTCGGCGCAATTTCCTGTGAAAAGGCCAAGGAACTTACGTCTATTATGCCATTCTGGTCAGACGAAGACGGTCAAGACGATGAGGCAAGGCAAACTCACATTGTTGAGGTTTTGGCAGTCGATCAATCTGAAGGTAAAAAGATCATCAACAGTGAGTCCCGTCTGGTTATTGTAGAATATTACTCTGATACGTGACCACCCTGCAAAACAATCGCTCCCGTGTTGGAGCGACTTGCAAAAAAAAATGCTGATAAAGTGCGAATTGTAAAGGTAGACATTAGCGAACAGCAAGAGTGGGCTGTTGAGCAAAATGTGACAGGAGTGCCCACATTTCAAATCTACGGCGGTGGCAACAAGTTGGAGCAATTTGCTGGTGGTTATCCAGAAAATTTTATTCAGAGAAAAATCGATTATCACGCTGAGAATCTTGCATTGTCAGATGGAGTTATCGCTGTAGGTGGGGATTCAGGGCCCGTTCGGGTAATACAACCCATGCCAAAGGACTGGCTACCACCGGGGGTGACCCCAAGGTAAGGTGGCATTACCTGTTGCTTAACTGAACTCAGCGGTTGACCCACTCGATGTCAGTAGTTAGCTTCCGCGCCGCTGAAGTCATGAGTGAGGACAATAAAAACTACAAAGATACACTGAGTTTGCCGGAAACCACATTTCCGATGCGAGGTGATCTGGTGAAAAATGAGCCGCTACGGCTTGATGGATGGGAGAAAGAGAACCTCTATCAGCAGATACAAGCACGCCGCAAGGCTACGAATGCGCCGCGTTTTACTCTTCATGATGGCCCTCCATTTGCCAACGGGGATGTGCACATGGGCACCGCCTTAAATAAGGTGCTTAAGGATCTGGTTGTAAAATCGAAGACAATGGCAGGTTTTGAGACACCTTACATTCCGGGTTGGGACTGTCATGGATTACCAATCGAATTTAAGGTCATGCAGGATGCCCGGGATGAAGAACCTGCGGAAATTCGACGTCGCTGTGAGGAATTTGCTCGAGGCTGGATTGACACGCAGAAAGCCTCATTCAAGCGCCTCGGTGTGCTTGGGGATTGGGAAAACCCATACCTGACACTCGACCCTGCTTATGAATCCGACATTATTCGTACTTTTGCTGGCATGGTGGAGAAGGGGTTAGTTTATCAGTCACAAAAACCAGTTCAGTGGTCTTACGGTGCGAAGACGGCTCTTGCCGAGGCGGAGGTTGAGTATCAGAATAAGAAATCCATTGCGATTTTTGTGAAATTTGAAGTGCCAAACGCACCCAATCTGCCAGACAACACGTCTTTCGCTATCTGGACTACAACGCCGTGGACGCTGCCAGCAAACCTTGGTATAGCTGTGCACGAGCGCCTCACTTACGTTGTTGGTTTGTTTGAAAAAGAGGGGATGCCGAACCAGAGCATAATTATTGTGCGTGAACTGCTGAAGGAGTTTCAGGAAAAGACGGGTCTCACGCTCATTGAGGAACTGACTGAAATTAAAGGTGCCGAACTGGAAGGCCTTGATGCTCAGCATCCTTTTATTGATCGTAAATCCAAAGTCATTCTCGCGCCATTTGTTACCACCGAGGCAGGAACTGGGGCAGTACACATTGCTCCGGGACACGGTGCAGATGACTACTCTGCTGGAATGCAGAATGGTCTCGCTGTGCTCTCTCCGGTTGATGACGATGGTAGGTTTAGCGAGGAAGTCGGTGTTGATGAACTCATTGGCCTACATGTCATGGAGGACAACGAGGCGAATATTGGGGTTTTGCGTATTCTTGCAGCTAAGGGAGCCTTGCTCGGAAAGGAAAATTACAAGCACTCTTATCCACATTGTTGGCGATCGAAAACACCGATTATTTTCCGTGCTGTTGAGCAGTTTTTCATCAGAATTGATGATCTGCGTGAGAAAGCGCTAGCAGAGATTGATGAGACCACTTGGTTGCCTGCTTGGGGGCGTAACCGCATTCACGGCACTGTTGAAGCCCGTCCAGACTGGTGCATCTCGCGCCAGCGCACGTGGGGTGTACCACTTCCTATATTCTTTGATAAAAACGGAGAGGTTATTCTGGATGCCAATGTTGTTCGACAGATTGCTGACATGGTTGAGGAAGAAGGCACCAACGTTTGGTTTGAGCTGTCTGATGCTGAACTAGCAGCGCGGCTGGATCTTCCCGAAGGTAGTACTAAATGCCGAGATACACTGGATGTTTGGATCGATTCTGGTTGCTCACACGTTGCAGTTATGGATCGGCACCCTGAGCTTTCACGTCCTGCGGATCTCTATCTTGAAGCCACCGATCAGCACCGTGGTTGGTTCCAGAGTAGTCTTATGCTTAGTGTGGCTGTGAGTGATAAAGCACCCTACAAGTCGGTTCTCACACATGGATTTGTTGTTGATAAAGATGGCGGAAAAATTTCTAAATCGGCGGCCAAGGCAAAAGGAAAACCTACTGATGCGGCGCATTTTTATAATAAATATGGAGCAGATATTGTAAGGCTCTGGGTGTCATCTGTTGATTGGCAGACAGAAGTGCCTTTTGGTGAAGATTTGTTCAAACAAATTGCTGATCCTTACCGACGTTTGAGAAACACTTTCCGCATCATGTTAGGTAACCTCGATGGTTTTAATCCTGGCGAACATAGCATTCCATTTGCTGATATGCCGCTTCTTGACCGCTGGATTCTTGAGCGTCTAGATAGCGTGATTTCAGAGTGTAAAGCGGCATATGAAAACTTTGAGTTTCGAAAAGTATTTAATAGTATTAATACCTTCTGCTCGAACGATCTTAGTGCGCTTTACGTAGATATTACCAAGGACCGTATGTATTGTGATCCGATAGACAGTGTGCGCCGGCGAGCTACTCAAACGGCTTTTGCTGAAATTTTCTTGGCTATTTCAAAACTGCTAGCGCCTGTTCTTGCCTACACAGCTGACGAAGCATGGGAGCATTGTGCATTTACAGAGGGTAGTGTCCACGCTCAAGATTTTCCCGTGGCGAAACATTCTAGCCGCGAGGCTACCGAGACAGTTAGTGAGCTACTCAAGCTGCGAGATCAGATACAGCAGAAGGTAGAAGAGCAAGTGCAAGCGAAGGCCTTCAATAAAAACAATGAGGCTGAAGTTACGGTTCCCACACCAGAGAATAAAGATATCGAGATGCTTCTCAGAGACCGCAGCTTCACCACAGAGTTTTTCATTGTAGCGGATCTTAAGCTGGGGACTGATTTTGCTGCCAAGAAGACGGAGTATTCTATGTGTCCGCGATGCCGTCGTTATGAGCCGCTTGTCACTGATGTCTGTCAGCGGTGCAGTGAGGTTGTCTACTAATATTGTCATGTCAGAAAAACCATCCAGAAAGGCTATTATAAAATTAATGCTCTTAGTGAGTTTGCCTCTTTATATAATTGATCAATTATCTAAGTGGTGGATTGTCTTCAATTTTAAGATGCCGAGAATATTCGAAGTGAATGGGGTAACTTACGGGTATGAGGACACGCGAATCATGATTGAGGGATTTTTCAATTTAGTGCGTCGTCATAATCAAGGTGCCGCCTTTGGTATTGGGAATGGAACATCATGGGCACCAGTAGTGTTTTTGTGTGTTTTGGTTATAGCTTTATTGGCTATTTTATTTTTCTGGAAGCGTGGATCATTCACTGGGCCAGCCCGATGGTCAGCGCCATTACTCATTGCGGGTATCCTCGGAAACTTGACTGATAGATTATTTCAAGGTTTTTGGTTGTTAGAATTTCAGGATGCTGGTTTTTGGACCCGACTAAGCAAGGGATACGTGGTTGATTTTCTTGATTTTACTATTCCGATCGTCGATTACCGCTGGCCTGCATTTAATGTTGCGGATAGCTGTATTACAATTTCTGCGATATTGCTTTTTATCACTGCGCTAATGGAGGGGCGACAGGATTTTATGAGCTCTAAGAGTAGTAATACCACTCCGTAAAACAGTCGAGACGATTGATTATTGCTGATATACTAGAAAATGCACTTTGCGATGGATAAGGGTTCCGGATGAATTTCTGTCATGGCTGCGTTACTCTTTAGTCATGGTGCCCACACAATTCCCTCTTCGTGCCTTGTCATAACAGAAATTCATCTTGGTAATCGTCCCGTCTGTTTTATTACTTGGTATAAATGAGCAATTCTTCGCTGAGCGATTTATATAGTGGAATTGATACTACCAAATGACGATACTAAAAGTGATGGCGCACACTTGGAGACCATTTTATCAGCACCGCTGCACCTTTCAGGTCTGATTTTAGTTGGTATTCAAACCTCAGGAGATAACAAATGTTCGGGCATTCGTAGTGTTAGATGTCAAATTAGGACGTAGTCTAGGAGCTCTTTTTTGTTGAGCTAGGTGATTTAGATCTCCTCATTGATGGAGTTAGGCGCTTTCCTTTATGAGGAAGGAAAGCGGAAATGCCATAGACTATTGGGTAAGCGATAATGCTTAATACGATTCCGAGTGTGATGAATCCGACGACAAAGCTTGCCATGTTAAGGGTGACCCCAAAGACGGTTTTTTCGACGTCCAGCATGTGTAATAATGCGTGGTTGCTGTTAGATCTAATCCAGTCGCCCAGGCGTTCTTGTGCTAACCATATGGGAGCTTGCGTAAAAGGGTTGCTCACCCAGCACGCAGCCATTGCAATGGGTATATTGACACGAGCTCTAACCCCAGCGAGGGCAGCAAGAAGCATTTGGAAGGGGATAGGCAACATTGCACAAAACAGACCAACAGAGAGCCCGCCAGCTACTGTGTAGCGGCACGGGTGCCAGAGGTCGCGATCGAACAAAGGCTTAGTTATTGATATAAGCCAGGGATATTTCTGAATGCGTGGGTGCCTGAGGTAGCGGTAAGCACGCCGCACTATTCTAAGATATCGTCGTTTCATGTTTGTGGTAAGCAGATGTTCCTCATTAACAGTTGTTACTATAGCTTGATACGAAAAAACCCGCCACTGGATTTCAGAGGCGGGTTGAAAATATTAAATGGGAGCTAAGGAACTACCATTTCTGGGTGCGAACATGGTAAAAGCTTTCTGCTCCGAGTGTGGGAGGAAACTCTGAAAGGCCATCGTGTGGATTCATTTCAATGCGATGATCTTCTCCACCACGCTTGTATGGTGCTTTGAATGTGCCATGGTAGGTTGGGTAATGAAAAGTTACCAGTTCATAGAACCCGTAGCCAAGACGCTTGAACATGCGGCGACCACCGTCAACTGCTCCATATGACCAGCCTGCCTTGTGACCGTATTGGTTTGACTTGCGCACTATTTGCTCAGGAATCTCAACGATGCCGTAGAGAATATTACTCAGCGCTCGGCCAAGCTTCCTAGAGGAGGTCTGAGTTGAGCCGGGAGGCGCTTGGATGTCAGCCATTGCACCAGTGGTGGTAATGACAAGAGCTATAGCAATCGTTAGTGACTTTTTCATCGTGCAAGCATTCTGACTGCCAATCGTTGGTGTGGCAACGGAAAAATAGATTTTTTCTATTCGCCGCCAAGTTCGCGGAGTCTACGCTCCACAATTTCTTTGGCGCGTTCAGCTTTGTCTATAACCTTGTCATCTTGGTCTTCTATGAAAAACTCCAATACTGATATAGCCCACTCGTGCTTTTGGTTTGCCATGCCATGTATTACTTGCAATTTCTCTTTTTGGGTGGTGGCAGTACCTGCAAATGCCTTCCACATGTCAGCTAGGTCCTCAGAGTCACGTTTGCGGTCTCTGCGCAGAAATGCGTAGGTTGCATCAAAGGCCTTGGTGCGAAGTTTGCTGTTTTCAGTCGTTTCAATGAAATCTACAAGAGTGTCAAACTGACTGTCATCTGACCACTTGCCCAGTGCAGCAAGTGCGGCATTGACACTGTTAGTGTCCTTGGATTTGAGAATTTCACCTACGGTTTGAGCGGCTTTGTCACCACCTGTGGCACCTAGAAGTCGCAGCATGGCAAATTTAGACGAATCTTCTAATGCGCTCTCGAATGTGCCATGGATAGGATTGACAAAAGATTCTTTTGCCTCGGACTGAGAAATCAAATCTGCTGCGGCTCTCTCAGCAGCACCACGAACAGTGGCAGAGTCTGTGTCATTAATGAGTATCAGGAAATCATTGATGTAATCATCAGCGAGCTGTCCGATCGCAGAGGCACGTGCTGCCTCAATCGCAGCGGCAGCAGAGTCATTTTCCTTGGTAGTTTTTGCAAATTCAAGTAGCGGAGCGATATTAGCTACCGCTTGTCGTCGCGTCATGACACTCTTGAATATATCCGTGCGAATGCTGGGTCGTGTCCTAGTTTTGATAACGTGATTGAGGATCACATCGTTTACATCGTAGCTTCCCTTGGCACGAGTGTAAGCGAGGGTTTTTAAGAGTAGAGAGCGATTATCTGTTTCTTGGGCGCTTGTTGTGCGATTAAGAACCCCTTTCAATTGCTGTAAGTCCAATTCGATTCCGTCTTGAAGTTTACCTGCATCATTAAGTTCCTTTGCTTGTGCGAGCACTTCATTAACTTGAGCAGATTCATTACGGTCACTCTTAACAGACAAAAACACAATAGTAATGACAGCAAATACGAGTGTTAGAATACCAATGATTGCATACTTTGCGCCTTTGGTCATACCGCTTTTGCTAACAGGTGCCTCTGTTGGAGCAGCAGTATTATGTCCAACACCTGATGTGGCTGGCTGTGCAGTTGCTAGAGGAGTGGCTGAGATGCTACTAGCTAGCGGTGTGGTCTCTTGTGTTGGTGTAACTACTGGTGTAGGTGCCGGTGTGGCAGCAGCTTGGCCCGATGGAGCTACGGTTGAAGTTAAAGGGTTAGCAGGAATTACCACGGGAGTGACCGGCTGAACTGGATGATCGGGCATCGTAGGCTGGATGGGGGCAGCTGCTTGAACTGGAGGTGCTGGTTGAACTGGAGGTGCTGGTTGAACCGGAGGTGCTGGTTGAACTGGAGGCGCTGGTTGAACTGGAGGCGCTGGTTGAACTGGAGGCGCTGCTTGAACTGAAGGCGCTGGTTGAACCGGAGGTGCTGGTTGAACTGGAGGTGCTGGTTGAACTGGAGGTGCTGGTTGAACTGGAGGCGCTGGTTGAACCGGAGGCGCTGGTTGAACTGGAGGCGCTGGTTGAGTGGTCTGATTTGCAGGTGTGCTAGTTTCCTCGCCGGTTGCGTCCGGAAAAATGAATTTAGGTTTTGTGTTTTGAGGCTCTGAGGAGTTTGGTTGGTCTGGGGCAGTTGAAGTCATGGTAACAGAGTGGGTTAAGTGTTGGTTTGGTGTAAGTAGTTGTTATGCTTATTTGAATATATCACCGATTGCTTCACCATGATTTGCATGGCTGTCCACGGCTATTTTGGGTTTATTTGCTAGTTCTTGATTCAGCTAGTGTTGGATACTTGATGAGAATCAGCAATGTCAGCCTGACCAATTTTACATCTCGTATTGTAGCGTTCTTATCTCATATTTCCGAAAAAATGTCGCGCTGTAGTTTCAGCAAAATACCTCGCTGTGCAATGACCAATTTTATTCATTTATCTCTACGAATCTTTGATTTAAAAATATAACTTCCTTTCAGTTGCGCGGGAAACGCAGCTGGTGAATAATCATGATGATGAGCGACAAAAATGACAAAGATGTGCCAGATGCCGATGATCTGCAGAAAATGATCAAGGATATGTTCGATAAGATGGGCTCTGGTGTGACTATGCCTTTCCCGGGGTTTTCTGATGACGGTGGGGAGGATTCGTCTGCGTCGACCAATAATGAGGATACAAAAATAAAGAATCCAGATGCGGTGTTCGATTTTAATTACAAACCACGAGATATTAAAGCGCACCTTGACCGTTTTGTCATTAGGCAGGATGAGGCCAAAAAAGCCCTCTCAATTGCTGTGTGTGACCATTATAATCATGCTAGATACATGCGAGGTCTTGAACAGGAGCATGGTAAAATTCCGGAAAATATCGAATACCAAAAACAGAACGTTATCGTAGTGGGGCCCACGGGTGTTGGTAAAACTTACCTCATTAAGCACATCGCAGAAATGATTGGTGTGCCTTTTGTGAAGGCCGATGCAACAAAGTTTTCAGAAACCGGATATGTTGGTGGTGATGTTGATGATCTTGTCAGGGAGCTAGTGCAGAAAGCAGATGGTGATATGGAGCTCGCCGAGTATGGTATCATCTACATCGATGAAGTTGATAAACTCGCCAGTAGCTCCAGTGGTATGGGGCGCGACGTCAGTGGTCGCGGGGTTCAGACGACGTTACTGAAGCTTATGGAGGAAACTGAGGTGGCTGCCAGAAATCCTAATGACATGAAGAGTCAGATGATGGCAATGATGGATATGCAAAGCGGCAGAGGTGACGGCAAAGATACCATCAACACACGTCATATTCTATTTATTGTTAGCGGTGCGTTCTCCGGATTGGAGAAGGTGATCAAGAAACGGCTTCGTAGTGGTCAAATTGGATTTGGAGCTGAAGTTTCCGAAAGCCCGACAGGCGAAGAGCTTTTTGGTCAAATTAACACACAGGACTTTATCGACTTTGGTTTTGAAGCTGAATTCATTGGTCGTCTTCCTGTTCGGGTTGTGTGCGAGAAATTAGAGTCGAAAGACTTTGTGAATATCATGAAAAATTCTGAGGGTAGTTTGCTGCGCCAGTATGAGCGAGAGTTTGCAGCCTATGGAATTCAAGCAAAGTTTGAGGACTCTGCTATCGAATGTATTGCTACACTTGCAGAATTGGAAAATACAGGTGCACGCGCATTGATGACCGTATGCGAGGGGCTACTGCGAGATTTCAAGTTTGAGCTTCCTGGCACCGCCGTGAGCGAGTTGAGCATTGATGCCGACCTCATTAAAAAACGAGATGAGGTATTAGCCAAATACCGTGAACTTGGAAAACGCGTCGATGTTGCCAAGGCGCGAGAGGAAGCTGACCTCTATGCCCGTGAGTTTCAAGAAAAGCATAGCATCAAAATATGTTTTTCCGATGAAGCAGTTACTTTGTTGGGTGAAGAAGCTGCTGAAAAGACACGAAGTGTTCTGCAGCTCTGTCAGCAGCGATTCAAGGATTACCAGTTTGGTCTCAAGCTCATCGAGAAAAATACTGGTGTGGGGGAGTTTGATCTGGAAAAAGAAGCAGTTCTTGATGCCGACAAGTTCTTGAGTGAACGCGTAGTTCAGTCCTATAATACTGCTACAGAAACTGCACAAGCAAACTCAAGCTCCGGAGACGAGGGTGAGTAAACCTACTGTGGGGTAGTTCTGCACACACCTCATGACATTTCAAAACCAGCGACAAATTCTATCTATGCCAGTAGGAAGATTGAACATGCCCGCCTTGCTATATGGTAGCGTTGGTTTGTTGTTGTCTTATGCCCTACATTGGATCGGTATGTTCAAGCGTGTTGATGCGTTACTACTCGAGTCGATGTCAAACCCCTTCTTTCATGAAGGCGTGGCCGCTCAGCCAACAATGCTCTCTGTAATGGTTGTAGCAGGAGTTTTTTGTTATGGTATTGCGTTTGCGGTTCTAGATTCTCCAAGTGTGTGGCGCAGGGTGCTGCTGGGTATAACCGCCATGATATTAACCGTCGCCATGGTGCCGACATTTGCGGTATGGAGTATTTATTTTTCGCCCTTTGTCCAACTGGTAGGTGTTTTCTGGAGCTGGTTCTGTGTCGTCATCTACACCCAGCATCATCGTATGCCGTGCGATTCTATTTACTCAAAAATCGACATATCACAACCTGATGCAGAGCTGATTCCTCCACTTGATCAATCGCCCGAAGAGCCGAATACTCTCACTAAAACAGACAGGGTATTGGACAAAACAGTAAAAGTAGAGAAAGGGCTATCACTGAAAGACAAGGGAAAACCTAAGTCCCAGCTGTAATTTTAAGTCAAATCCACCAATCACTACATTAAAATGCCAAGAGCTGATTATCCAGAGCCAGTTGTGAATTTGATAGCCGAATTGAAGCACATGCCCGGCATCGGTCCGCGCAGTGCAGAGCGTATTGCCATCTGGTTGTTGCAGAACCCTAAAGCACAGCCAACCGCGCTCTCAGATGCATTGTTAGAATCGGAAAAGACCGTCACCACCTGTCCGATCTGTGGGTTTTTTGCAACTGAGGCAGGCTGCACCGTCTGTGACGACACCTCACGCGACGCCACTCAGCTCTGCGTCGTTGAGCAAGCTACCGATGTCTTGCCGCTCGAACGCTCAGGCTCCTTCAAAGGCTATTACCATTGCCTCGGTGGTAAATTGTCGCCGCTGGATAATGTGACACCTGAAGATCTGCGTATTTCCCAGCTGCTGCGAAGATTGGAAAATGTTGACCAGGAAATTGAAATTATTCTCGCGCTTGGGGCCGATGTCGAAGGCGAGGCGACTGCTAACTACATCGCTGAGGTTCTCGCGCCAAAGAATTTCCGCATCACACGTATTGCCCAAGGTCTGCCCGCCGGTGGTGGTCTCGATCATGCTGATGAGCTGACTATTACCCGGGCGCTGCAGGGGAGGAGGTAAATATTTCTGGTCAATAAACACTTCTTTGTGATCGTGCTTGAGTATTCAATGCAGATCTTGTGATTTACTCATTAGCAATCCACGCAAGTCGCTAACTTTACTAGTCTTTACTTGCCTTTGGATCTAAAGCATCGCGCAGGCCATCTCCGAGAAAGTTCAAAGCGAATAGGGTAAGGGAAAAAACAATACTTGGCACGATAAGTAATCTGGCGTTGGTTTCCATGTATCGTGAGCCTTCTTGCAGGAGGATTCCCCATGAGCTGTTAGGCGATTGCACACCGACCCCCAAATAGGAAAGGGTGGCTTCGGTAAGTATGAAGCTTGGAACGGTTAGTGTGGTGTAGACAATCATCGGGCCGATCATATTTGGCAAGATGTGACGTGTCAGGATGGTTGATTTTTTCAGCCCTAGTGACACAGCGGCTTCTATGAAATCCTGTTTTTTTATGTTCATTACCTGGGCCCGAGCCACGCGTGCCATCGTCAGCCATCCGAGTGCGCCTATGGCAATAAAGAGTGGAATTAGGTTAGCATATTTGTTGACGAAAACGCTTTCCCATTTCCAGTCATTAATGAGGAATTCGGATAGCTCTTTCATGTGTTCTGATATGAGCAGTGAAAAAAGGATGACGAGGACAAGGAATGGTAGACCGTAGAGGATATCGACGATTCGCATCATCAGAGAGTCTGTTCTTTCGCTTGAGTATCCTGCGATGGCGCCGTAAGCGACGCCGACTATCACGGAGATCGTCGTGGCGACGAGTCCCACAAGCAGGGAAATCTGTCCGCCGTATAGCAGGCGTGAAAACAGATCTCTTCCCGATTGATCAGTGCCAAGCCAGTGATGGCCACTGGGTGGAGCAAATGTATTATTGAGGTTCTGGTAATTGGGGTTTTTAAACCAGTGCTCAGCTGCGCGGACAGCCGGGTCTTCCGGAGCATTGAAATTTCCAATGGCTGGCAAGATGAAGCAAAGCAGAAAAATAAGTGCTAGAACAGCCATGCTGATCACAGCCATATGGTTTTTTTTCAGGCGCAGCCAAGCGTCTGACCATAGTGATTGGCCTTTGATGACATCTTTTGCGGCATTTTTTTCAGTGGGCATGATTTTAAAAATTTGGATGGTAGATGATTAGGCCTCACGCAAGCGAGGGTTGAGTAAGACGAGGGCGATATCCGCAGCGAGATTTGCTAACACGATCAAAGTGCCAAATAGCAACACGACCCCTTGGAGCAGAAAGTAATCACGGTCTTTTGTAGCGGTGACGAAATGCTGTCCCATGCCCGGGATCTGAAAAATGGTTTCAACCACGAACGATCCCGTCAGTAGCATGGCGAAGGCTGGGCCGACGTAGGCGACGGCAGGTATGATGCCGCCACGAATAGCATGCTTAAAAATGAGATTGAACTGGCTTACTCCTTTGGCTTTGGCGGTTCGGATGTAGTCTTGATTAATTACCTCAAGCATGCCGCCACGTGTAATCCGTGCTATATAGGCGCCGGTCATTGCTCCCAGGGTAATGGATGGTAATATCCAATCAAAGGGATCGCCCCAACCAGCTACTTTGAGGAGGGGGACATTCATTGCTACATAGCTCGCAAGCAGCGGTCCGATTACAAACGAGGGAATACTAATACCAATCATCGCAATGACCATGGTGCCATAGTCGATCAAAGAGTTTTTCTTTAGTGCTGCAATCACCCCTGCTGGAATGCCAATGCAAATAGCCACAATCATACTACAAATGCCTAGTATCAGAGAAGCTGGAAATGAGTGTTTGATAATCGTGCTTACTTTCTGCTCGCGGGTTGGGGAGTCCCCCATGTCACCTTGGGTGAGCTTGGTCAGATAGACGCCAAACTGGATGGGGATGGGTTTATCCAAGCTGAAGTTCTCGCGGTTCTTCTCGATGATGTGAGCAGCATGTGACTTTTCTCCCGTGAAAGGATCACCTGGCATCAAGCGAATGAGGACAAAGGTGATCGCTAGCAGACAAAATATGACGAGTATGCCTTGGGTGAGACGGCTGATGATAATACGTAGCATGGTAAAGTAGAATGATATGTGAAGTGTTGCCTACTTCTTCAAATCGATAAATTTGTAGGGCTGATTTCTGAGCGGCAGCGGGTGCCAGTTTTTCACAGAGTCATGAAGTAAGTAGACGCTGGTGTGCCAGTAGATTGGGACAATGGGGTGCTCGTTTAAAAAGAGTGTCTCGGCTTGGCGCAGCAGTCGTATTCGTTCTGCAGGGTCAGTAGCCAGCTCAGCTTTACCCAGCAGCTTTTCATACTCTTCGCTATGCCATCCGGTGCGATTGTTTCCGTCACCTTTTTTCCACATGTCGAGGAAGGTCGTGGGATCTGGATAATCGCCAATCCATCCTCCGGTCGTCATTTCGTATCCTAATTTTGACATCATGTCTTGGTAGCTTTTCCATTCGCGTTGCTCGATGCTGACTTCCACAGGCAGGATTTTCTGCCACATGTCTTGAAATGCCTCGGCGTAGGTTTTGGCGCCGTCTCGATCAGTCGTCAATAGAGTGAACTTGAGTTTATTGCCATCTGAGTAGCCGGCTTCAGCTATCAGTTGGCTTGCCAGCTCAGCGTTGTGTTTGGCGATACCTGCTGTCTTATACTCACCCATGGGAGAGACAATCCCCTGAGCGGGCTCCTCACCGCCTTTGGTTACTTTATCGATAATTAATTGTCGGTCGATGGCGAGGGAGAGAGCTTTTCTAACACGGACATCCTTGAATTTTTCCAGAGTCATGTTGAAGCGTATGAAATCACAACCGAGATACACCTCCTGCCGGAATTCTCTGGGATAGCGATCTCTGCAATAGCCGATCATTTCAGGAGCAAGACGCTCGGTGACGTGCATCTGGTCGTTAAAAAACATGCGGGCCTCGGTGTATTTGTTGCCAATGGGTAGGTAGCGGATGGCGTTGAGTTTTACTGTATCCGCATCCCAGTAATGAGGGTTTCTAATCACTTCGATACGATCATTGAACTTCCAAGTCTCGAGTTTGAACGGGCCGTTGGAGACCATGCTCTCTGGTGCTGTCCAATATGTGTTTCGTTCTGTCATTGTCCCATGAGCTAATACGGTGTGCTTTGGGACAGGATACCAAGTGTAGTGTTTGGTGAGATGTGGAAGAAATGGGATAGGGGCACGTAGAAAAATCTTGAGCGTGTAGTCATCAATCGCTTTCACACCTACTTCGGAAAAGTCCTTGAGTTCGCCTTTGTTGAATTTTTCTCCGTTCTTGATGTAGTAAAGCATGGATGAATATTTAGCAGCGAAGTCCGGGCTGAGGATGCGTTCGTAGGCAAATAAAAAGTCAGCTGTGGTTACGGGCATGCCGTCTGACCACTTGCCATTTTTCTGCAAATGAAATGTCCACTCGGTAAAATCTTCGTTGGCATCCCAACGGGCTGCGGCGCCGGGCATTGAGCCGCCACTGTCTGATGGATGCTGGACACATAGCCCCTCAAAAAGAGAGGTGATAATGTTGCTCTCGATTACCCCGGTGACGATTTGTGGGTCGAGGCCGGCGGGTTCGTTGGAGTTCCCTACAATCAGGATTTTTTTCTCAGTGTATTTGTCAATCGGTGATTCCTTGTCGCATGATGACAAAAAAGGCATTAATAAAACTGGAGACAAAATGAAGGCTAGACGCATGGCGCGTTAAAACTGGCTAATTTACAGAGAATGTGGAGCATTTTTTTGCCCATATGGGTGAAAATATGAAAACCCAAACACGGGCTTGCGTCGCTGCGATCCGTGACCTACATAGTTCATGGCCCTCACAATGCACGAGGGTTGTTTCTTTTTTCCATGAAGGCGTATTTTATCAGACGATTTCTGCTTGTCCCGATCACTTTGCTCGGGGTCACGCTGATCGTTTTCACGCTGACCCGATTCATGCCTGGTAGTCCGATCGAGCGTGCGATGCAACGTGCCACTCAGAGTGATGAGAATAGTAACTCATCAGCAGGCAGCCAAGGTGGTGGCGGACTTAGTGACGAAGATCTCGAAGAACTTGAGGAAGAATACGGTTACGATAAACCGATTCCAGTGGCTTACCTTCAGTGGTTGGGTTTCTGGCCGCGTGAGCGACGCATTAGTAAGGAGGAGATCCGTGTGCGACAGGAGGATGTCATAGGTGACAAACTCATCACAGATCCTGAAAATGAGACCTTGGTTGTGCTTAAGGGTAGTGGGCGCAGGGTGTTGGTGAACAAAGAGAGCCCAGAGGATGCCCGTTTTGTGGATGACGGGGATAGGGTCTCAGATAGCGGTTGGAGTGTCCGTGTTGAGTCGCCTGATGATCGTGCCGAACGCTGGGCGCGGCGCAACGAGCGTCCCAAGGAGGAGGCTACACCTAAACCATACCGGGCTGTCGTTTATAAAGAAAGGTTCTCAGGTTTAATCCATGGAGATCTTGGGCAATCCTCAACCTACGGAGACAAGGTCTCAGATATGATTTTGGCACGAGTGCCCATTGCTGTCTATTTTGGGCTATTGTCTACAATCATTATATATTCGATTTGTATTCCGTTAGGAATTCTCAAAGCGATTAAACACCGCACATTCATTGATAATGCCAGCTCGGTGCTGGTGTTTGTGGGATACTCTATCCCCGGGTTCGCATTGGGTGCGCTTCTCATTGTCTACTTTGGTGCACGCCTTGGCTGGTTCCCTTTATTTGGGCTGACAAGTACGGGTGCTGAAGAGCTGGCAACTTGGGATCAAATCAAAGATCTTGGGCATCACACCGTGCTGCCGCTGCTTTGCTATGTCGTTGGGGGGTTCGCCTACACCACGATGATGATGAAAAACAACCTGATGGATAACCTTGCTGCCGACTACGTACGCACCGCCGTATCGAAGGGCGTGAGTTTTCGCTCTGCCGTATTTAAGCATGCATTTAGGAATTCGTTCATCCCGATCGCAACCAGTCTGGGTGGGCTGATTACCATTTTTGTTGGTGGCAGTATGCTGATCGAGACGGTGTTTGATATTCAGGGTTTCGGGCTCCTTCAGTTTCAAGCGATCATGGATCGCGACAACTACGTCATCATGGGCACACTGACAATCGCTGCTTTCCTCATGCTTATAGGAAATATTATCTCGGATATCATCGTGGCGATGATCGATCCACGTATCAAATTTAGCTAGAGTTCAATCACAGAATTATGTTTCGCAAAATCGGCTGGCTACTCACACTGGGAGGGATCATTTCCATCCTCGGTGAGCTGCTGCTGTTGAAATTACCGACTTTGCGTTGGCCATTCGACGTAAGCCGTGAGCTTAACTGGCTGCACTCGGGTGATTCTGAAAGGCCGTTTCTTTGGTTCGGCTGGCTTGCGGCATTGCTCATGGTCGTGTGTGGCGTGCTGCTGCTGCGCAAGTTCACACGTGATTTCCAGTTCACGCCGATCACGCAGCGTCGTATCGACAGGTTTTGCTCCATCAAGCGTGGTTATCGAGCGTTTCTCATTGTCATTGTGCTAGCATTGATTGCATCGCTTGATCATCTCATCGTAGGTAACGAGCCGTTGTTGATGAAATATGACGGGAGTTACTACTCACCTGCGCTGCAGCGATATTATAATACGGACGCCGCAGGAAAGAGTGTTATCTTTAAAGGGAAACATTTTGGTCTCAGTGGTGATGCCGCAGAATCAAAACCCGACTATAGGCAATTAAACAAAAACTTCGAAAGCAATGGTTCTGATAACTGGGCTTTTATGCCGATAATTCCTTATGCTCCGACGCAGGATACGGTGACGGTGCCCATCCTTGAACTGAAAACACGTGACGACGGTTTGCTTTACCAACCCAATTCCATGGCGCCGTTTTCTGGTTTAGCGACTAAGGTTTATGACCTTGAGGATCCCGGGAAAATGCATCTGCGCTATCGATATCGTCAGGGTTTGCGTGAGGGTGTTGTGGACGGATGGGATGAGGGACGCCTCAGAGTCTACAGTGCCGAGTATGAAAAAGGGGAGCTGGTTTCAGATAAATACACAGGCGAGGGAAGTAAGCAGGAGTTTCTCTCAAAGAACAGTTCGCCTCTCAGTAAGATCTATTACGCGCCATCGCCTCCAAGTGTGAGGATGGGACACGTGTTGGGAACCACGCCACAGGGCTACGATGTTCTCGCTTATCTGTTCGGTGGTCTGCAGGTGAATTTCAAGGCATCGATTTTTTATATTCCTGCAATTTATACGCTCGGGATTTCAATTGGGTTGTTGATGGGTTTCTTTGGCGGAGTATTTGATCTCGTTGTTCAGCGATTGATAGAGGTTTTTTCTAACATTCCATTTCTGTTTGTGGTGATTATTGTGAGTTCCTCGGTGCCTATATCGATCAAGGAAAAATCCGGACTTGGAGTCATTATACTCATTTTAATTGTCTTTGGTTGGATGGGGATGACTTACCTGATGCGAACTGCCGCCCTCAAGGAAAAGGCGCGCGACTATGTCGCCGCAAGCCGTGTGATCGGATGCTCGACACCGCGCATTATTTTCAAACATATCTTACCTAATGCGGTGGCTATTCTTGTGACCCTAGTGCCGTTTTCTATCTCCGGGCTTATCCTTGGGTTGACATCGCTCGACTATCTCGGTTTTGGCCTGCCTCCGAAGTATGCCACCTGGGGAACCCTCCTTAAGGATGGTCTACAGAACATCTCCGCACCTTGGCTGGTTAGCTCGGCCTTCGTCTGTCTCGTTTGTCTGCTGATCTTAGTTACCTTTATTGGTGAGGCAGTCAGGGAAGCATTTGATCCCAAAAAATTCACCTACTACAAGTAATGATACCGAACATAAAACTAATCATATTCGGTTTGTTGGTGACGTTGTTCGCCTTCGGGCTTTCCTCGTGTGGGGATAAGAAAGAAGAGATTGAACGTAGTTTCCAATTGGACGAATTCATTCCAAAATACAATAAGTATATTAGTGGTTGGCTCGCTGAACAAAAAATGGTGCACGAGACGGCTGTCAAAGAAGCGCAGACAAAACTTACTGAGGCTGAAGAGAGAGAAAAAGTTGGTCTTCAAGACACGATTGAAGAAAATCAAAAGGCGTTAGAGCGTATTGAATTCAGGCAAAGTCTCGGCGACTACTTCATGAAAAAAGAGGAATCTGACATGCCAGCTGATCTGCACTGGCAAACAGGTGATGAAGAGCCTGAGATGGGCGACTCCAGAGCTAAAAAGGGTGGTGTATTCAATTTTTACATACTTAATTTTCCGGCAACAGTTCGTCCTTTTGGTAAAGAGGCTAACAACAGCTTCAGAAGTCGTCTTTATGACGAGCTTGATGTCGCCCTAGTAGGGTTGCATCCGCTCACTAACAAAATAATCCCCGGTGTGGCCCGTAAGTGGGCGGTGGCCAAAAATGGACGCACGGTGTATTATGAAATCGATCCTGATGCGAAGTTCAACGATGGTGTGCCAATTCGCGCCCGTGATCTCCAGACGTTTATCTATATTCGGGTTTCTGATAACGTCTCCGAACCCTACTGGAAACAGTATTTCAGGGAGCAAATCGCGCAGGTAGCAACTTATGGAGACAGGTATGTAGCGATTACTTTGCCGGACCCCAAGCCGCTCATCCCGTATTTTGCCGCGCTTATTCCGGCGGCCTCGCACTTTTACGACGAATACGGTCCGGACTACGTTGACCGCTACCAGTGGAGGGTTCCGCCAACCACAGGAGCTTATTACGTCAAAGATGAAGACATTAGGAAAGGCGTGTCTATAACCCTGACGCGAGCAAAAGAGTGGTGGGCCAAGGATAAGCGATATTACCGGTATCGTTTTAATCCCGACAAAATAACTTACACAACTATTAGAGATGACGCTAAGGCTTTTGAGCTGTTCCGTGCTGGCCAGCTAGATGCTTATTTTCTGACTCGTCCTAATCTTTGGTATGAAAAAACCGAAACCCAGCCTGTATACGATGGCTATATCGAGAGGTACAAATTTTATACGCAATACCCACGTGTGCCACGCGGTGCCTATCTGAATGTCATCCGTCCCATGCTCAAGGATGTGGATACCCGCAGGGGTATTGCCCACGCGCTGAATTGGCAAAAGGTTATCGATGTAATATTCCGTGGTGATTATTCCCGTCTTCAGCTTATGGGGCAGGGTTTCGGTGAATTCACCAACCCCAACGTCAAGGCGCGTGAATTTTCTCCTGCGAAAGCACGCGAGCTTTTTGCCAAGGCAGGATACACCGATGAGGGATCGGATGGTATTTTACGTAAACCCTCAGGTGCACGTCTTGCTGTAGATATGTCATATGCCCGCGTCGCATACTATCCCAAGGTAGTAGCGATTCTCAAGGAAGAGGCTAAGAAAGCAGGGATGGAACTCCGTGGCGATGGTTTAGAAGCCACCGTGTTCTACAAGAAGGTGATGAAAAAAGAACATGATATGGCCCTATGGGGGTGGGGGACAACACCACCATTTCCTCGATATTATCAGAATTTTTATTCGAAAAATGCCCTCAATCAAGATGGTGAGCCAAAGCCGCAAACGAACAACATCAATAGCTACGCAGACCCCAAAATGGATAAGCTTGTCGTGGCCTTACGCAAGGCGCGCACGACGGCTGAAGTGAAGAAACTTAGTTGGGAAATCCAACAGATTGTGCGTGATGAGGCATTGTTTTCCCCTGCATGGATGACGGATTACGTGCGTATCGGCTCATGGCGCTGGGTGCGATGGCCCGACACCAAACACACTCCGTTCAACATTCCCGTAATCTACGAGCCGCTTGAAAGCTATGTCCTCTGGATCGACGAAGACATAAGAAAGGAAACTCTTCAGGCAATGCGCTCTGGTAAGACATTTCCCGAGGTACAAAAAGTCATCGATGTGTTTAAAGATGGTATTCAACTGCCGGATGTAGAGCCAAATAATCCAAGATTAAAAGAGGAAGGAGTAACCAGTGAGTGAAAATGTGTTAGAGGTTAAAGACCTAATCACTGCTTTTCGAATGGAAGACGGGGAGTGGCTGCGTGCCGTGGATGGAGTCTCGTTCCGAGTTCCAAAAGGAAAAACTGTGGGTATTGTTGGTGAGTCAGGCTGCGGGAAAAGTGTCACTGCCATGTCTATTGTAGGTTTGTTGCCCAAGCCAATGGGACACGTGCTTGAAGGGCAGGTTATGTTCAAGGGTGAGGACCTCAGTAAAGCGGATCATGACCGTATGCACGAGGTGCGCGGTGGTGAGATTGGCGTTGTTTTCCAGGAACCGATGACTGCACTGAATCCTTTGCACCGAATTGGTAAGCAGATCAGCGAAGCACTTATTCTACACCGTGGCTTAAGTAAGCGTGAGGCACTTATAGAAGCGGTAGACTTGTTAGAAAAAGTAGGTATTCCTGCTCCTGAACGCCGTGTGTTAGAGTATCCACACCAGCTATCTGGTGGCATGCGTCAGAGGGTGGTGATTGCTATCGCTTTGGCATGTAAGCCCGATCTCCTAATTGCGGATGAGCCGACCACGGCGCTAGACGTCACCGTGCAGTCGCAGATACTTGACCTGATGAAGGACCTGCAAAACGAAATGGGCATGTCCACGATCCTCATTACACACGACCTAGGTGTGATTGCTGGCCATTGCGATGAAGTGGTTGTGATGTATGCCGGCAGGGTAGTTGAGCGAGCGCCTGTTAGGGAGATTTATGCGTCGCCTCTACATGCCTACACACGTGGATTGCTTAACGCGATTCCAACGCTAAACACACCGCGAAAGTCGAGACTCAACACCATTGAAGGACAAGTGGCATCGATCAAAGAGTTCGTCTCTGGTTGTCGGTTTTGTCAGAGAATGGAGCGCACAGGTGACACACTGAATACCCGTGCTCCATTTGTAGAAATTTCGAAAGATCACTGGGTGGAAGCTTGCCCAAAATGTGTTGATAAAAGCATCCTGCAGAACGTGCACTAATCCGATGAATGATCCGATATTAGCAATTCGTGACCTGAAAATGCATTTCCCTGTGAAAGGTGGCGTTTTTTCACGGCAAGTGGCTGCAGTGAAAGCTGTCGATGGAGTTTCTCTGGATGTAGGTAGAGGTGAAACGCTTGGTCTGGTCGGCGAATCCGGGTGTGGCAAATCTACCCTCGGCAAAAGTATCGTGCGCCTGCTTAATCCCACAGCTGGAAATATCGAGTTTGAGGGCGCTGACATCACCCACCTATCTCAATCAGCGTTACGTCCCATCCGCCGCAATATGCAGATGGTGTTCCAAGATCCTGCGGAATCTCTCAACTCACGGTTATCCGTCGGGCAAATCATTGCCGAGCCACTCGAGGTGCAGGGGATTGGCACCCGCACAACTCGCCGTGAAATGGTGGAGCAACTGCTCGACCGCGTAGGCATGCCCAAGAGTGCCGCTCAGAGGTTTTCTTTTGAGTTCTCGGGTGGTCAACGCCAACGCATCGGCATCGCACGTGCCTTGGCGCTCAATCCGGATTTGATTGTTTTGGATGAACCGGTTTCCGCACTCGATGTTTCCGTTCAGAGTCAGGTTCTAAACTTATTGTTAGACCTGCAGGAGGATTTGAACCTTGCCTACCTTTTTATCGCCCATGATCTCGCCGTCGTGAAACATATCTCGGACCGTGTCGCTGTTATGTATCTCGGCAAAATCGTCGAGCTTGCGGATGCCGATACCATTTACAAAAATCCCAAACACGCCTACACCAAGGCGCTCATTTCGGCAATTCCAACACCTGACCCAACAGCCCCTAAGGATCTCGTCCGCCTTGAGGGAGAGATTCCTTCACCCATCAATCCACCCAAGGGAAGCGCATTTGGTCACCGAATCAGTCACCCGCGTTATGAGGAAACGATCGGTATGGACCTCTCAATGATCGAGATTGAGCCGGACCACTGGGTGGCCGCCGATCCCTGCTGCCTTAGCGATGAGGACTACGCTAAGGTGCGATAGTGAAATCGGGGAGTTGTATGATTTGACTGCTCCCCTGCGAACAACGGGGTGTGAAAAAACCCTCCTCCACCGTTATAGTTCTGTTACTGTGGGGGTTGTTAGAAATATGAGTTTGAAAATGGATCTCTGCTAGCACAAGGGAACCTCATCTCGCACGGGGACCTTAACTCCACAGGCGGGCTGATGTAGTAGCAGAATGGTGGCAACGTATTACAAAAACCTGAGGACTTACTCGTTTTTCGCAACGGCTCATTAGGGCACGTCGCGATTATCACTAAACCGACAAAACACAGAGTGAAAGTCAACCAGCAGAATGTCCACGGACACCCTCCATCCGCATACTCATTGCCGTAGCTGGGAGACCATTGGACCATTGGACCACGTAATAAACCCGACGGGGGGGTGTGTTTGCCATAACTGTACCCACTATGGGGTCTTTTGTTGAAAATGAATTCATCTTTTTTGATAGCCAGTGCACTTTATTTACAATAAAATTGGAAACATCTTACTCACCCCCCCCCAAGAGTATGTATATTTCTTTTAAAAATCAAACCTCTGCATACAGGGGTTTTGCCCTGATAGCCACTATCTCGGTGATGGTCTTACTTGTAATGATCGCTCTGAGTATGCTCAGTTTATCCACGATCACTCTGCGGCAAGATTCAAGTAAATCGGCTGAGGCCAAGGCACAAGCGAATGCAAGGCTCGCCCTGATGATTGCGATTGGTGAGCTCCAGAAGGAGATGGGGCCAGACATGCGGGTTAGTGCCATGGCGGCAATCTTTGACCAGAACTCCAACACCCAGGCCATTGATGGCGTCAACCAGCCGAATTGGCTTGCGAGTTACGATTCTTGGGGGAGCTGGCTCAACGCCTCATACGTACATCCCACAAGTGGCGAGACACTGAAAATTGCAGACACCTACACACCAAAGCGGGAGAAAATGTTTCGCAGGTGGCTGCTGTCGCTCCCGGAAGGCATGGGAGCAGATGTCGATGCTCCGATCAGTGTGACCGGCTGGGACGAGAAGAATTCCGTGGTTCTCGTCGGTGACGGCAGTCTGAACGATTTTGCTCAATCCAATCCAGAGCAAATTACCCGGGCCTATCTGAATACGATCAATGAAACCGGTCGTAGCGCGTGGTGGATCGGGCCGGAAAACCAAAAGGCTAGAATTGATCTCGCTAAGCAATCACGTTCCCTCGGAAACGATGAATGGGAAACTGCTCAGGGGGACGCCGCGGAAGTCGGTACGGGGGCCTTGCCCGGATTGGGCGCAATCGATACCGACCCGAACACGAGCAAAAAACTTATGACGCGTAAGTCTCTCGGCGTCGTTGGGGTGGATGCCGATGTCGTGGGCAAACATTTTTTCGATCTAACTTCATCGAGTCAAGGCGTGCTAACTAGCGTGCGCACCGGGCATCTCAAAAAAGACCTGAGTCTGTTGTTTGAAAAAGGTAAAGCGGATTTGCCGAATTTGTATCGCTTTAATTCCGGTGATGTCCGTGAGCCATCGATTCGTCCCATGAGTTCAGAAATTGCCAACAAAGCCGTGCTTAAGGGACGTCACTTCGCTCCATGGACACGAATGCGGCATTTCTACAGGATGTATCGGCAGGATAGTGATGCGCTGGCACCGAACGAGGTACAGCCTGACCGCTCGAATGAAGGTGGCACCGGCGGCAGCCCGGGGCTTAGCTGGGATGGATCCAAGCCATACACAGACTGCAATATTGGCACATACAGTGCCGCTTGGGAGGGACAAGATTCGTATACGCGATTCCCTGTTATGAGTCATCTGACCTATATCTTGAGTCTGAAGACCGTGCCCGGCAGTAACCAGGGTAAGTATCGGTTGCGTTACGTCATGTCACCCGTTTTGGTCTACTGGAACCCTTACAATGTCGAGATGCGCGTTCCTAACGCCACACTATCTTCACGCTTCTATTTGGAGCAGTGCCAACCGATGAAAGGACGCTTTTACAAAGGTAGCAATCTGGTCACGGATAATATAATGATGAGGTTTAATGACGAGATGGCGAAAGTAATTTCTTACGATGGAGGTGACATCATTTTCAAACCCGGTGAATTCAGAATATTCTCTGCCAAAGGAGAAACAATCGGAGGCGATTACTTGTTTCCTATGCCGCCTGGTTTTGATCCCCAATCATTTGGAGGCTTGCCATATGCCTCGGGTATTCCCAATCAAGATTTTGGCCTGTCTGACAATCCTAGATTTGCCATTACGTTTGGCCACAGAATTTATCACATGTTCAATTACCAGCATGGTAATACACCCGCTTCATTTGTCACCTACCGCTTCTGGTCTCCAACAGGCGAGCCTCATCCCAGATCGTCCTTCCGTTTCAACCAGCATGTCGATTGGTTAAATACCTCGCAGTACTACGCTCCTATCACCCCCTCCAGTAATCCATCTCCTTGGTTGTTTGACGGTGATCTCGTGCCCATCGGATATATGCAGCTGGTGCTAAAAGGAATCCACGATCATGACTATGATACCATTGGCTGGGAGCGAGACTGGCGCTGTCGCAACTGGATTCAATCACCTCCGTTCTATGTTGGAAAAGGTCTCTACATGTCTGACGATGAAACGACAGGTCATACGCAACGCGTTGATAGTCCATATGAGTTCCGATTTGGCTCTTTGTTAGGTTCAGGAAAAGACGTGGATGATATCATTCAGCACATTGGTCGAAGTGCAATCATGAGTTCCGAGGAGCGCGTCACGGCTGTTCCTGGCCTGGAGCTACCTTCCGCTCCGATCGGCAGTCTTGCTGGTTTTTCAGGAATGAGAGTCGATCCTGGCTGGGTTGAGTTGGGAATCCTGAATCCTGAATGGAGCAAGGGTTTTTATCCGAGGGGACAAGGCACAAACTTGTCTGGTCGATCTCTCCATCTCGCCCAGGCGAAGGCTACGGCGTACCAAAGTGGTGTCACTGGCCCTGGAATCGGAAATTCATTTCTCCACCCGATGATTCCACGCACCAATGTTTACCAGTTTCTCAACAATTCCGTTAGCATGGAAATGAATGACAAAAACAATGTCAATGGTGGTCATACCGCAACCGACACCAAAGCCTACTGTGATTACTGGGATCACGTTCTGCTGCTCAATGATGCGCTTTGGGATGACTACTTTGTCTCCTCGCTGGCAGATCAGACCCGTCCGGGAGCATCCGCAAGTGTAAGTCTGAGTGAAAATTTACAGAAGCTCGTGGATGGCGAGGAGTTAGCCAACTCGCGTTACATCCCTCACCTGGCTGGGCGCTCATCAGATGACGTGAAGGCTGATCTCGAAGATACCGAAGGTTATCTCAAATCGGCGGCCCACCTGATGGTGGACGGCATGTTTAATGTCAACAGCACATCGGTAGATGCGTGGCACGCGCTCTTTGCCGGTATCCGCGAACGTAAGGTTGTCTATCGAGATCAAAACGGCAGCTTGAAGCCGGTTGATATCCCATCAGGCAAGCGGATTGCCCTTTCCCGTTTCAATACCGCTACTACCGATCAGGAAGGGGACGACCCTGAATTTGGTATCACTCGTGACGACGGCATGCAGGCATGGTCCGGTGTGCGCTTTCTGGATGACGATCAACTGCGCAAACTTGCCGAGGAATGTGTCAAACAAGTTAAACAGCGCGGCCCGTTCCTCAATTTTTCTGAGTTTATTAATCGCCGCTTATCCGACAATGCTTTGGGGACCATGGGTGCTTTGCAGTCAGCGATCGATTACGATGATGCGAGCCCCCAGTCTGGCTCTATCAACTATCCATTCAAGAGCCATGCCGACTACATACTCGAGGATAGTGATCTTGGAACCCATGCATTTAAAACCCCGGAATCTGCGGTTGGTTCGCGCTTTGCGGGCATTCCCGGATATGTCATTCAGTCCGATCTTCTTAAACCCATCGCCAACACCCTTTCGGTGCGTGACGATACATTCCGCATTCGTGCTTATGGTGACGCACTTGATGCTGAAGGGGAAATCATTGCCAGAGCATGGTGCGAGGCAATTGTGCAACGCGTTCCGGAATATTCTGATGCAAGTAACGCCCCGGAAGTCCCCGCGCGCGGCATTGACTCTGAAGGCCAGTTTACTACGGTCGATGACAGCGAGCTCACCCCTACGAATCGTCAATATGGCCGAGCATTTAAAATTGTGAGTTTTCGTTGGATGCATCGCTCTGAGATTTAATAATTGATCTTGCCTACATGATGATAAAAGCGTTTTGCTACTTTTGTTTCTTCCTTTTCGGAGTTCTGCCGCTGACCGCACAGGTCGATTCAGGCGGTATCAAACCAAGAAAACCGGGCCGAGTCGCTTGGTTTGCCTGCACATCTCTACCGAAGGGGTTTGAAAACCCCTGCAAGGTAATGACTGACAAGAGTGTGGCTGAACTGGAGATCCCCAGATACATGGCGAGTGATCCGGTGAAAATCCCCAAGGATGGGATTATTCGTATCGTCCGTGAGGTGCCCGATCCGGATGAACCGGAGAAGATTAAGTATCTTGTGTTAGCCGAAGCAAAAATTCCTGGAAATGTGAGGCAGGCACTTATCGTTCTAATCCCTTTACCAGAGCCCAAGGGAGATCTGCTATTCACAGCCATAGTCCAAGACCTCGCTCGCTTCAAAGGCGGCGATCGGATGTTTATCAACCTAAGCAATACAGATATCCGCGTTAAATTAGGTAGCACTAAGGTGCTCGTTGCCCCAAAAAAAGTAAATATCTACCAAGCTACAAAACTAACAAAGCCGACCAACGTGCCAATCATGTATGAGTTTTATCATCCCGAGCATAAAAAGTGGAGGCTCCTCACCGCCTCAACCGTCGTATTGCGTCCAACGCGTCGGGAAATTAATATTTTCAACGAGGGGACTCGCATTGGGAATATCAGAAAACACAAGGTCTTGTTTCCTTTGCCAATCAAAAAAACCGTGATGGATTGACGTGGTGTTATGGCGCGTCAGTTTTACAGTATTTCCTCGATTGGGATCTTACCGTTGGTTGCAACGATCGACCACACATCAGTTTTTCCTTCAACCGGAGTGAGTTCGGTTTTTCCTCCAGCAGATTCTAACAATAATTGTCCGGCAGCGATGTCCCAAAGAGAAATAGTCGATTCGACGTAAGCATCTAACCGACCGCATGCGATGTAGGCCATGCCGAGTGCGGCACTACCCATCATGCGCATTTTGCGTGCACGTAAGGATGCGCGTTTGAAGCGTTCCAGTCCAGTAGTGAGCGTTGACTCGTCTTTTCCACAGCCTACAAATAGGGCGCACTCCTCAAGTTTTGTTCGCGGACTTACGGAAATGGGTTTTCCATTCAAAAGGGCAGGGGTGCCTTTTTCGACCTCCCAAAGGTCGTCCATGCTGGGGTCGTAAATTACTCCAACAATGAGGGTTTCTTTGTGACGCAAGGCAATAGAAACGCAGTAGTGTGGGATGCCATAGAAAAAATTCACGGTGCCGTCGATGGGATCAACAATCCACTGGTAATCGCTCTCCTGGTTTCCAGCTAATCCCTCTTCGCCGTAAATCGCATGATCGGGAAACTCGCCGAGCAGCACCCGGGTGATCAGATCCTGGCTCTCGCGGTCGAGCGCGAGCTTGATGTCGTGGTGCTTTTCCTCATCCACAGCAAGAGGTTGCCCAAAATGTTCCCTCAGAAATGATCCTGCTTGGCACGCCGCTTGTTTCGCTGTTTCCAGATAATTCATCTGGGATCAAACTGGCATGTTCTGCTCGTGATTACCACCTGTAATCTTTCAATCGTACGTTTAATAATCTCGTAAAAAAAGTATTCACTTTGTGTTTGCGGCACAGCACCCATAGATTTAACTTACAACCGAATAAATAGTATTAGTATCATCTAATGCGCTCACTATCGGTAAGTGTGAGAAAAAATGACAACCATCAAAAAATATTCGTTATCAAATGTGCGATTTGCGCAGCCCCATAGAAATGGGTTTGCCTTGATTGCTTCCATTACGGTGATGATTCTTTTGGTCATGATTGCGTTGGCGATGCTGTCCCTCAGCACAATCGAGTTGAGAAGTTCTACAAGCAATAAGCATCAGGCCATCGCGCAAGCGAATGCTAGGCTGGCATTGATGCAAGCGATGAGTGAATTGCAGAAACATGCAGGGCCAGATCAGCGGGTCACCGCTCGAGCAGCTATATTAGAAAACGATACAGAACAACTTGCTAATCGAAACTGGCTGGGTGTTTGGACTACAACTCGTGAGTCAGGTGGCCAGGATTGGCCGGTGATCGGTAAGTCGCCGGCCGGTGGCTCCGGTGGCACGCCCTATGCCCGCCCGGGAGCTTATGAGGATCTGCGCCACACATCCAGTGACCTTGCCAATGGTGCTTGGAAGGATGAAATGAGACTTGCATGGCTGGTTAGTAATCAGTCGAATACAGCCTCAGATGCCGCACTCAGCCTCGAAAATAAACAGGTTGTGGAATTAGTTGGTAAGGGGACTTTGGGGGACCATATCGATGACGCCGCTTATGCATCGAACCGCGTGCGTGTAGAAAAAGTCGATGTTAATGGTAATGGTGCCTATGCTTGGTATGTCTCTGATAACAACCAGAAAGCCTCGGTAGATCCTTTGGATGATGTGAAACTTGCAGCCGCCGCTTTTGAGGCTGCGCCGAGATCAAATCCGGCACTGATTGATTCCAGCGGCAGTGGTGCATTTGCTGGGTTTTTGGATGACGCCCGCAAGCATCCTGGGAAGTTGGTCAGCTATCTTAATGCGTCATTAACGCAGGGGGACTCGGAGACAATGGCGAAGCTGTTAGGCGAGAATGTGCATCATCTCACAACTTACTCTCCGGGGCTATTTACCGATACCTCACTCGGTGGTTTGCGCCGTGACCTGACGCCGCTTCTGTTGGCAAATAAGGGAGACCAGACCATCGATTTTCCGGCGGGCGAGGGGACAGGCGGGCAGTCATTCTCCTCATCGTGGCCAATTATTCCTGGGCCTGAGCATGGTGTTCTGGGTCCATCATTCGGTGCCCTGAGAAACTGGGCACAGCACACTCATAGTAACCTACAGGATGCGGAAACAAGTTTCCCTGCATCGGCCATACGCATGAGGCCAACTGCCCATTGGCCGCACAATATTTCCGACGGTGCCTGCGCGGATGCCTCCAAGTGGGCGGAGTCCGCACCGAAGATTCACCCAGTGATGACCGACAGCCGCTGGCACTATTATTTTTCCCATCATAACAAACGTATCCGAACCCATATCATTCCACGGGTGTGCCTGTGGAACCCTTATAATAGAGAGCTGAAGATATCGGCGATGACCGTGCTGATGCCAAATCCGTTTTATGGTCTGAGCCACGGGATGCATTTCTTTCCAGAGGAAAATCACGTTAACGAGTTGAAGGACAAGTTTAAGAGTGATCCATCGCATGTATTCTCCCGTTGGGTTAAAAAAAGCGGTTATGTAGGTGGTAGTGTCTATAAGATGCGGACTAATCCATTTCCTACGGAAAGATACTTGGGCTTCGTGCTTGAAGGCACAACGCTTGAGCCTGGTCAGTGCCATGTATTTTCACCCAAGGTAACATCAGCCGACTTATCGGCAAATGGTGTCAACCTGCAACGTTATCAATCTACTTCTGTCTCTGCAAATGTGCTTAGTTCATCATCACCGCAGGGAATGAGTCACTACTATTACGATCACGCATCCTCGGTTAGGTATCAGATACAAGCAACAAGTTGGCGTAATCTGTCCAATACACATCTTAGTGAAATTGATTTTGATCGTATCTTCGACTACCAACCAGAGGTATCAATGCAAAGTGATGGTAAGGTGGAGAGCTTTCCGTTTGTTCTGAAAGCTGGTTCTGCATCATCACTTTCGGCGCTATACAGCAGTAATGCCCACCCCACAATCCAGTTAGTCAACAGCGGTGCTGGAGGTGCAAAGCCGACGACATTTTTTGGATATATAGGTCAGACATGGGGGTCAGCAAACCAGCAGGATAATAGTTTTGGATACCTGCAAACCTTCGCGGATGCGCCGCTCAAAGACGCTCCTGATACTCACCAAGTCGGTGCTAAGTTATTATGGTTTGATGAGAGTGGGACTGAGGCAAATAACCCGCCGCTTCGGGTAGGTCGCTGGACAGAAGATCATATGGTTTACAACGTTGCACCTATCGCAAACTGGAATGTTCGTGCGCAACTCACCACTAGATCACCAGCGGCACAATGTGCCAAAAAATGGTATATGACAAGTATGGGCCCGTGGCTCTTGCAGTTTGTGCCTCACTCGCCTCAGGATGTGAACGATCAACCGAGTCTGGCAAGTAGTGGGGCTCTTGTGAAAAACCCCTTTGGATCCACAGTTACATTTCCATTCACACAGGACGTGGTATTGTTTGATCTGCCGTCGGAAGACTATGGTGTTCTATCTGTGGCGAAGTTGCGCCACGCAATGCTCAGCCCTTATTCGTGGATGCCATCGTATGTTGTGGGTCACTCGTTACGGAATTTGCACGCGCCGTCTGATCATAGCGCGCACAATGATGCGGTCTCCGACTACACGCGAGCCATTCCAGCTACCCGATGGGATTACCTGATTGGAGGATCTAAGGACAGTGGGCTCAGCCACGGACCTTATGCTAAAGTGATTGATTCCCAAGGATTGCTCCAGATTGGGAATCAAGCAGTGACGCGAAGCGTGGATGGCACATCTCTGTCGTCGCGTGACGAAGTGCTTGCCTATGACGTTGCTTACGAAGTGAACCAGAACTTGTGGGACCGATTTTTCATTTCCGGTATGCCGCTGACAAGCGGCACGCAGTCGTTCGATTGGGATCCTGACAATGGTAAAGATTTTTGGAACACGCGTTATCAGTATAATTATGGATGCGGAATCGGTATATTGGATGCTAAAAGTTTGGTCACTGGTTCAGATGGAGTGAACAACGCTTTTTGGAGAAATGCTGAGTGGGTCAAAAACAAGGCGGCATTCAATATCAATTCAACCTCCGTGGGGGCGTGG
>Ga0206131_10000646_pt1 | contig 47362 bp, 35 predicted proteins | sample Helgoland_Spring_FD_148636 | JGI IMG/M metagenome (GOLD analysis project Ga0206131, IMG submission 148636) | Pelagic subsurface seawater microbial communities from Kabeltonne, Helgoland, North Sea - Helgoland_Spring_Bloom_20160517_1 | ecosystem: Environmental > Aquatic > Marine > Epipelagic ... | reverse complement strand
CCGTCGTCATTTCGGAAGATTATATCCTTGTCGTCGGCATTTTGATTAAAGTATAAATCACCTTGGTAATTACTGAGGTTTGTGTTAGTACCATTGTGAGATATATAAAAATCATTACCACCATCCGCTCCAAATCCTAAGCTTTTATTATCTGGGATAGTGACAACCCCAACTCCACCGTTCAAGTACATGTATGTCTCAACTCCACCTGATCCGTCGTCTGATTGGAATATTATGTCTTTATCATCTGCGTAGTTAATGATATTTAGGTTACCAGTTATATTTGTAATATTAGAATTTGTACCATCATGCACTAATTTTAAGTCAACATTACCACCAAACCCAGCTACAACACTGTCAAGAAACAAAGCGGGTTTACTAAACTTAACATAACCAATACTACCATCAAGAGACATGTACTCCGCAACTCCACCAGATCCATCATCTGACTGGAAAATTATATCACCATCATCTGTATTTTGTGTGAAAGTAAGATTACCTGTATTATTTGAAATACTACTATTAGTACCGTCATGTTGTATATGCAAATCAGCTCCATTACCAAATACAGCAGATACACTGTCACGAAACTCTAATCTATCAGAGCTTTCGTCCCATTGTAAATATCTACCAGATGTAGCTCCAAAAAATGTTACGTCATGGCCTGTGTCGTCGACGCCTACGGTAAGAGTTCCACCTAATTGAGCGTTACCAGATATATCAGCGTTTCCATCTATGTCTAAACTGTCACCTTTAACTTCTCCGGTTACGTCTATACCAGTATTTGTAGTTGATAGTTTTAAAGCGTTATCGTAGTATAGCTCAACCTCTGCATTGTCTTTAAATCTTGCTTTAAACTCATTTGCATCAGGGTTAAGAATATCCACAGACTGCCCGGCTATTCTTAAATTACCAGTTCCACCATCTTTTATATAACTATTACTACCATCGTGGTATATTTTTAAATCAGCAGCGCTACCTATTTTTAAACTAATGTTATCAGTTAATAAAACGTCTTTGCTAAATATATTTGTAGCGCTATCACCATCTAATCTAAAATATTCAGCTAAACCTCCAGACCCGTCGTCTGATTTGAAGATGATATCACCATCGTCTTGACCGTTTATAATTTCTAAGTTACCAGTAGCGTTTTCAATATAAGAATTAGTACCGTTGTGTTGGATAATCATATCAACGCTAGATCCAAACGAAGCCTTTATACTATCTGAAAACTGTATATTTTTTGATGCAACAGTCCAACCCAATCCACCATCTAAAGTTAAATAAGCCGTTAATCCACCAGAACCATCATCTGATTGGAAGATGATATCTTTATCATCAGCTGTCTGTCTAAAATATAAATCACCAGTATAATTATCTACTAAACTATCCGTGCCATCGTGAAATATATGGAGGTCATTACCTGTACCAAACTTAGCAGGAACACTATCATCAAACCTAATTTGTTTCTGAACTGTAGTATACCCAGCACTCCCATCTAAAGTCAAATAAGCTGTATTACCTCCTGATCCATCATCGCAATTGAATATTATATCTTTATCATTTGCGTTTTGAGTAATTTTTAAATCACCAGCGTAATTGACTATATGTGAGTTAGTGGCGTCATGCGATAATTGCAAATCTTGTCCAGAGCCAATTTTTAAATACACATTATCCTGCCACATAGTGGTTTTGAAAAATCTATTTAAACCCTCACTTCCATCTAAATAAAAATACGTTTCAACTCCCCCCGAACCATCATCTGATTGGAAGATTATGTCTTTGTCGTCAACGGTGTTTCTAATATACAGATCGCCTGTATCGTTTATTATCCAACTGTTAGTAGCGTCGTGGTATATATTTAAATCACCGCTATTACCATATTGTATTTTTTGACCATCAGCTACTCTTATTGTTTTGTGAGCTTGAGTATATCCAACACTCCCATCTAAAGTTAAGTAAGCTGTCGTTCCTCCGGAACCGTCGTCGCACTGTAATACTAAATCCGCATCAGCGGTATTTTGCTGTATATATAAATTCCCAGTACCGCCTTGAGAAATGTAACTATGACTACCATCGTGTTTTAAGTACAAATCACTTGATCCACCTATTAATAAGCTAACGTTATCTGCTAGCCTCATGTTTTTAGCAACCTCTATTCTAGTAGTACTCCCATCCAGAGTTAAATAAGGAGTTATCCCACCAGAACCATCGTCGCAGTAAAACGCTATATCCTTATCATCAGCGTATTGTGTTATATATAAATGTCCAGTTGAGTTACCAATATAAGTGTCTGTTCCATTGTGATCAATAGACAGATCGTTAGCAGACCCTAAGTAAAGATGTGCGTTATCAACGAACTTAACGTGGTTGTTAAAGTTCATTTGTTTAGCAACCTCAACTGTCCCAGCGCTACCATCTAAAGTCAAATAAGGCGTATAACCACCTGATCCATCATCTGATTGAAGGATAATATCTTTGTCATCAGCTCTGTTCGTAATATATAAATCACCAGTAAAATTTGTTATATTCGAGTTTGTAGCGTCGTGGTTAATATACATATCACCACCTGTTCCAAAACCTAAACTTGTACTATCAGGAAATATTGTGGTACCAATACTACCATCTAAATAGAAATAAGTTTTAACACCACCTGAGCCATCGTCTGATTGGAAGATAATATCGCCGTCGTCGGCGTTATTCATTATATATAAATTACCAAAATGGTTTTTTACGTAACTGTTGGTGCCATCATGTAACAACTGTAAGTCACCATGTCCAGTGCTAGACCCTAGTTGCAACTTAGTGTTATCTGAAAATATTAAACCATTATAACTTTCATCCCATAATAAATACCTACCAGATGTTGCTCCGTAAAATTTAACGTCATGACCTGTGTCGTCTACGCCGACAGTTAATGCGCCAGCAAAAGAAGCGTTTTGTTGCGCGTCTAAAGTTAAAGCAATATCATACCCTCCAGTTCTAAATGCTAAATATCCAGTTCCACTTGTAGCACTTATGTAATTTGCACTTGTTCTTAAAAGATTTAAACTTGCACCAGATGTAGTTCCAACTTTAACTTCTCCCTCTAAAAAAGCAGTTCCAGTAAATCTACCAGAGCCATCAACATTAAGTTTTTGTCCATTATCAGATGTTGTTCCAATTAGTACGTTTCCACCTGATGTGATACGCATTCTTTCTGCGCCAGTAGTTTTGAAATACATATCATCAGTTATCACCCCAATTTTATTCCCATTATTTGTGGAATTTGAATCTTGTATAACAATTGATGAATCTGAATCTGAACTTAAAAATCTTGCTACGTTGTCATAATCAGTTGTGAAAGTTGCAGCAAAATAACCACCAGTTGTGTTCACTTCAACTCCAGTAGCACTAGAACTTACAATATCAAGTTTTCCACTCGGCGAAGTTGTTCCGATGCCAACATTTCCAGAAGACAATACAGATATATTAGTAGCCGCCGCTGAATCAGCCATTCCAAAAGAAGCTATACTGCCTTCGGCTACCATGTAAACAGATGTGTCGTTGTCTGCCACTTTAATTCTAGCTCTATTAACTCTTGATTGTATGGTTAATCCGTTTTCGTTACCTCCTTCGCTATTGAATATAGCTAATTTTGTTTGTCCTGACGAATTGTTACCAAGTTGAAGTCCAACTGACGGGCTAGTAGTTCCTATGCCGACGTTGCCAGTTGATGTGATTGTTAATCTTGAACTATCATTAGTTTTTAAATATAAAGTTTGTGCATCAGTTGTTCCCAGGAAAACTGTTTTACCAGCCGATTCAATTCTATTACTATGAGCGTCGGTTGTAAATGTTAAATATTGATAGGCATTTCTTCTAAAAAACACACCGTTATCAGCTCCACTTACATCAAGTATTCCGTCCGGTGAAGCCGTTCCGATGCCGACATTACCACCGTCTTCAATGTAAAATACACTTGTGCCATCATCTTGCACGTCGAATATATCTTGACTACCTTTTTGATTTATTATAGCAGCAGGGCCTGTACCGTCATTTGTGACGAGCCATTGCTCCGTAGTGGTTACATCTGTGTCTATTTGAGTATACGTACCATTTACAGTTAGATCGCCTTCAATAGTTACATTACCACGAAACCTAGCTGCTAAGTCGTATATATGTTGGCCTATCCACTTCATATAATTAGTTTATTATTACGTAATTAATTAGTTCCTATCATTACATCTACGGTATCTGTAGATCCTACCTCTATATATAAACCGTACTTAGACTCGTACTTTAACATGGATTTGTTATCTAAAAGCAAAGATGTATCCGATGGCACATTTACCGTGTGTATAATATTATACTTGCTAGACGAACCACTGGAAGGGCTGTCTTCAATAAAAAGAGTTACCGTAGCTTCTGCGGTGTCATGTACGTTTGTAAACAAAATAGATTTAATACTTTGAGAAACACTCGGGGCTATTAACTCTACAATAGAAGATGTAGCGCCTACTATGTTGTAATGCAAGGCCACTTGTTATGCTTCTTCGTAGAATAAAACGTATTCTATAACTACAGTGTTATCGTTGTCTGGATTTACCGTAATATCGTCAGCGTCTACACAGGTAAGAGGCATCATTAACCAATCACCACCGTAAAGCTTACCAATAGGCTCTGCATTTACACCTATAGTGACACCTACTGATTTATCAATAACATCTCTATAACCAATGTTTCTAATGTATATTTTTGCAGCCACACTGTCTTTTGGTTCTACAAGTTCGTTAGCCATTGTTACTAAATCTACTGCGCCTGTAGCTGATAACTTTCTTATAGAAAACCCTGTTGTGCTATCTATATCTACTAAACTACCAGCTTGCGTTAGTGTCATGCTTTCGCTAATACCACCAAAACCTGGAGCTATATCTGAAGATATACTTATTGTTGCTGTTGTTGCCATATTTATTTATTTATTTATTTATTATTAAGTAGTAACTAAAGCTGTTCCTTCGTGGAATAAAGCGTAGCATATTTTGTTTGTACCTCCATTTGCAGTTATTGCAATATCTCCCGCTGCATCGTGAAAATCTGCAGGTATAAACATCCAGTCACCACCGTATAATTTACCTATAGCTTGAGCGTTTTGAGTTACTGCTATAAAATAAGTTTCGTCTGTTGAGTGGTTTTTTAAATATAATTTACTTGCTTTACCTGCTGTTGGAGTTGCGGCTATAATATCATACTCATCTCCAGTTATTAAATCTAAGTATCCATATTCCATTTGATCTAAACCGTCAGCAGTAGTACCCGCTTTCATACACGTTGTAGACGCGCTTACGGACATATTTGTTGACATTAGATCACTAGTTAGCGTTACCGCCGCTGTTGTTGTTGCCATAATTAATTATTTTTGTTGTTTAATTTTTGTTATTGTTTATTCGTCTATAAATAGCATGTACTCTAAAGTCATGTTTGCTGCAGATGGTGTTATGTCTACGTCACAGTTTGTGCCAGTACTATCTGCTGCCCAAGGAAACAAAGCCCAGTCGCCAGCGTACAGCCTACCTATAACTGTTCCAGCTACTTGTACTTCAAAGTACTCAGTAGCTGTAGTTGATATATTTTTTAAATACAACTTGTGTGCCTTATCATCTGTGTAATCTGCGGCCGCAAATAAAGTATATTCAGTCGTGTTACCCGTTTTCTTTCTGCTTAACCCTGAAGCTAGCGTTAACCCGGTAGAGTTATCAGCAGCCGTAAGAGTTGCTGTTGTGTTTAACGATAATTCATCTGATAATAAATCAGTGCTACTTAGTGTTATAGTTGCTGTTGTTGTTGCCATATTATTGTTTTATTATTTTTTTCTCTACAGTATTATCATCGTAAATGTAGAATAAAAGTTGATTTTTAATTTCTTTTGTTGGTCGACCCAATAAATCAGTTATTTTTACTAGTTCTTTTTTATCTACTCTTTTAACCAATGGACCTGACCAAGTACCATCACAGTAGTTATAAGTTAATTGACATATTTCATCCCACTCGTTTTCACAACAGTAATCATCTACTGAAATAACCCAAGCGTAACACTCGTCATTTAACCAATAAGGGATTCCAGGACCAGTAAAACAATTAGCGTCATACAAACAAGATATAGAATCGCTAAAATTAGCAGTTGATTCATAGTTATATGCGTTTGGATCCATGCAACCCACAACGATTTCAATGCACGAGTTGTTATCCGTGTTAGCAAGTGAATCAAAGTTAAGAGCGGCACTATCCATACACCCATAAATATAAGCAATACAACTAAAATCCTCCGTGTTTGCTGATGGACTGTAATTGAGCATAGAAGGATCCGTGCAACCATATATGTAAGGTACACAAGAATTGTTATCAGCATTAGCTAGCGGGTTATAATTAAAAGCTGTACTATCTGTACAGCCATATACAAAAGGTTCACAACCACCATCATCAGTATTTGCTAGTTGATCGTAGTTAAACATTGTAGGATCTGTACAACCGTAAGCAAGTGCTATACACGTGTCAGGAGTATTAGCATTAGGGTTATAGTTAAAAGCTAAAGGCTGCATACAACCGGTAACAATAGCAATACAAGAACCAGTCAGTTCAGTGTTCGCTAGTGGATTGTAGTTGAACGCAGTTGAATCCATACATCCTAAAACCACAGGGACATCACAGGATCCATCATCAAAGTCTGCTAAAGCATTATATTCAATGTATGTTGGACTTGTGCAACCTGGTATGTAGTAACAGCTTGTATCCGACGTGTTAGCTGTATCGTTATAGTTAACAGCTAGAGCATCTAAGCATCCAAATATTTTTTCTTCACAAGTATTACCACAATTAGTAATAAGGAAGTAAGGCAGTAGTGGCTGTATGAAAGGAGGTTGAATACTAATCATTGTATCTCCTTCTGGATTAATCAGAGTAAACCCACACTCTATGGTTGTTAGTTGTGCTAACGGATCAATTGAAAATATAAATCTTATAGGATCTGGAGCCGTAAGTCCTACATAGTGAACATCACTAAACGTACTGTTGTGAGTAAAGTTGTAAGATGTATCAGGGTGAACTAACTCTAAGTTTGAACCTACCCAACCGTTACCCATTAAATCGTGTAGTATTAAAGTGTACGTACAAGTATCAATAAGCTCCATTGTATTAGCGCTTGCATCGTAGTTAAACATAGTTGTATCTAAACAGCCAAATATCTTAAGTGTTTGACAGCTTCCGTCATCTAGATTAGCAAACGGGTTCCACTCTACATAATCGTTGTCGGTACAACCTAATATCGGTGGGCATGAGTCAGATGCAAATACATGTGTAGAATCATTACCAAAAGCAGGGTCTGTACCGTATACTAAAGTATCATTACACTGTTTGACAAAGTAAGAACCATCTTGCCCTTGCCATATAGCTCCATTTAAACCGTCTCCGTATGAATCAAATATAGTAAAGTTCAATGGACCTTTAGGTATACACACTGGTATTATAACTGTAGCATAATCAGGGTTACTACCGTAACCACTTCCTGAGGCATAAACAACGCCGTTTGTATCTGTTATTTCCCAAGATGTTTCATCTTGATATTGATCTAAGTTTATAATAACTTTAGCTGGTACACAGGGTACAGGTGGTGGTGGTGCGTTTGGTTGACACGGTCCTATATTAAAGTTTATAATCTCTGTAGCAAAACCATTACTAGGATTACATAAAAACTCTACTATAGTATCTTGACAATCGTTCCAAGCTCTAAAAGATCCAGCCATGCTTGTTGATTGCCAACCGTCACCATAACTATCTAGCATTATAACTGTGTGTGATCCAGCGTTAGTCCACAAAGTGTCGATGTAGTATTCAAATTGTGCTGTAGGCGAGTGATACAATACAGTATCACCATTATTATCTGTAATGTAAAGCTCTGACTCCGTAGGGCCAAAACTATCATACTGAGCCTCAACTACTATATAAGAGTTTTGACTAAATATTGATAACGGTAATAATAGTAATAGTAATTTTTTCATTTATTGAGAGTCTTTAAGATCTTTAGCTGATGGAGCGCCTTTGCTACCAGGTTTTCTCATTTTTTCTCCAGAACCTGCTTTTATTCTTTTTCTTTTAGCATGTATATTATCCCAAAGACCTCTTTTGGTCATTGGCGATGACTTACAGTTACAGTTGCCAACGCAACCACATTCTCTTTTTACCAATCCTGGTAATGCTGAATTTCTCATAGTTTATTGTTTTAACATTTCCAGCGTCTACGCGCTGCTTTACCTCTTTCGCCAGTCCAACCCTTGGATCTAGCACAAAATGATTTTCTTCTACCAGCGGCTTTACTACCAGGTTTTACCTTACCAGTAACTGCAGTTTTTAACTTACTACCTGGGTTTTTACGTCTATAAGCTTTAACTCCCTTAGAAGTCATACCAGCACCCTCCTTTGTTGTTCTAAAGTTACGGCCTTTACCTTTTGTTGTTTTTCTTAATCTTTTTTCTAACGGCGAGCCATCGTTTCTTCTACGACCACAACTAGTAACAGCAAAAGGATTATCTTCTTGAACGTATCCTCTAGTTTTTTTAAACATACTGTTTTGCATCTCGCTACCAGCCATATTACTTTACTTTACAAGCACACCATCCAAGGCATACTTTACCAAAAGTTATTTTCTTTATAATTTTACAAACTGCTTTTTTCATAATTTATTTTTTAAAAGTCGCTCATTAATTGATTATCTATTTCCTCTTGTACTTCTTCTCTTGTTGCCACCATTTTAAAGCTTAAATCAGCTTGAAATCTAGCAACCTCCTCCCCGTCTTTAAATATTATAATAGTAGGTATAACTGCTATTTTATGTTTTGTTTGTGCCTCTGTATCCTTAGCTATATCTACGTAGTTATACGTGTTACAGTCCTCTAAACTCATAACCCAAGGCACTTCATTTGTGCTATTCCAACCAGCGTTAAATTGAGTTACTTTGATTTGACCAAAGACAATGTTAGCAACTAGCATGAAAAATAGTATTAACATGTATACACCGAATATTCTACAAGTAATAGTCTTTTCCATTATCTACTGTATAGTTTATCCTCTATCTTATCTAAGGTTTTTTTTATCTCGTCAACATCTTTTTTTGTCTCCATAATAGTATTGCGAATCATTTGATCTTTCATGTTAAACTCCATACGAGTAACCTCATCTGGTGGGATAATAGGTAGTTCTTTTGCCTCGGCAATATCTGCTTGCAACATAAACCACATGCTAATTAAAGTTGCCATAGCAAATCCTATAGCTATTAATGTTTTTACGCTAAGTACAAAACCCGTGTCCTCGTTTAACTCTTTTGCCATTTTAAAAAATCGTGTAGTTTAATCCTAATTTAAAGTCGTACCATTCTCTGTTCCAGTACTTGTTATATTTTCCTTCCATAAAGTATCCTAAGTTTTTGCTTACTTTTATTCCATATATTAATCCACCAGAATAATCATACCACTGTCCATCAACGTAATTGTGATAAGAGAATTCACCACCATCATTATAGTGATACGGCATTAAACTCCCCCAAGCGTGTAACCATGTTTTCTTAGAATACCTATAGTAATCAAAACCTACAACAAGTGAATGCTGTATAGTTTTCTTTAATTCGTTTCTTTTCTTTTCAGTGTAATCAGCTAGTACTTTAGGTATAACAACCGCCTCCCAAACCTCTGGGCTAGTAGCAACTAGTTCTCCGTTAGGATTGAAGTATTCACTGCTATACACATCAACTTCATAACCTTCTTGTAAAGCTAAATACGTGTAGTGTAAATCTCCATTGTCTAACATCCACTCGTCTAAAGCGTTATAACCGTAAGGTTCAGCAAGTCTATGTGTTAACCCGATGTTCCACGATAGGTTTTTACCTTTACGATGTCTGTATCTCTCTGATGCTTCAAAGTATTTAATATCAGCAAAGCCATCTTCTAAATACTCTAGTTTTAAAGCAAAAAAGTTCATACATAATTCATCAGCACAACCATCGTCAGAACTAAACCTAACAAAGTGATGTTGATCTAAGTAGTCGATACCTTCTTGCCTCTTGTAATCAATCTCAAATAAATATTCAACTCCTCTAACTTTACCGACAGTGGCCGCATCACTGTAATTAGATTCCGTTCCATCATAAAAAGTTTGTGCTTTGTTTTCATAGCCAAACCTTGCGATCTTACGTAATCCTATGGTAAAATTATAATCATAAGGAGTTGATATAGTCTGTGTAGATAAACCATTATCCACAGAGAACACATCAACATCAGAAAGTGATGTCCCACCGTTAACAGCCGCGTAAAAAGTAGAGTACTTTAACAAGCCTTTAACGTTAATGTTTCCAAATGTTTGTGCTACTGTTATATTAGATATAAATAGTAGCAGTATTATTAGTTTTCTTACCATCTTTTTATTATCACTTATTTTTTGAATTGTTTACCTATCTAACTATAACTTTCATATCTCTTGAGTTAGTATTTTTTTTCTTTTTCTTTTTACTTTTAGTTTTTTCTTTAATCTCTTCCATTTTCTTGTTTTCAAGATCAAGATTATACTGACTCCAACCTAAAAACATTAAAGATCTTTCCCAAGCTGAGTGATCGTTGTTTAAAGCTTGCCTAACGTTTTGCGTTTTATTATACAACCTATTTAAAGGTATATTTGTAAGCGCTTCTGTGTAATTTGTAGCAGATGACCACTGAGGATTATCTATATCAAAAGTTTCCATTTCATCTATAACTTTTTTATTGTAGTTAAGAGTTTTTTCAGCGTTAGTTATTTTTCTACCTTTAATACCTAGTACGGGTGATAAGTTTAGCGCTTCTAGTAAAACCGCACTTTCATCTGGATTATACTTAGCATCTCTTTGTCTAGCAAAAGCAATAGCTACGTTTTTTAAAGTAGCAACCACACCACCAATCAAACCAGATCCTCTTAATACAGAATCAATACTACCATTTATTAATCTTTCTTTTTTCTTTAAAAACAACTTGTTATTATCTTCTTCGTCATCATCAAACATCATAGCAAACAAAGCTGTTTGTAATGTATAGAATATAGCGTTTTGAATAGCAAAGTAATACGTTATTCTAGCGGCGTTAGATATATCGCTCTGCATTTGGGTAGAGTTAGGTTTTGTTATTCTTCTGTTATATATATCTTGAAAAGCTTTCTTACCTAATCTATTGAACTGAGAGGTAACGTTTTGGAAGTTTAATATAACTTTACCAATAACAGATGCTTGTTGCTTAGAAACCATGTCAGGCCTTGCTGACTGCTGAGTAGACTGAGTTATATCTTGAAAATCTGTAAAAGCAGCTGCTTCAGCTTCTTTTTGAGACATACCTTGTTTTACATACTTGTTTATTCTATTTCTATAATAAGCAGCGCCACCTGTTGCAATCGCAATGTTATCACCAATTTGCGTAGGTAAAAACCCTAACTCTAACAATTTAGATATTAATTTTCTAGTTATATCTTTAGAGTTACGTAAACTAGCAGCTAGTTCAGCGCCATTAACATCTGTCTGTATACCACCTCTTCTTTGCTTTAACATGTCAGAGTTAAATATAAACGCAAAATCTTTCCAATATTGTTTTTGATTTGCAAAAGCTTTAGCTGCTGCAAAAATATTATTATCAGCAAAGTTAATGTAATTAACAATAGACATTTGCTGAAGTAACGCAGATCTCATATTAAAAAACATCACCGTACCAACAGATCCGTTTAGATAGTTCATAAGCTTGTTAACCTGCTCATTTTGTCCAGTTGGCCTGTTTCTACCAGTTTCTATTCTATATAACATGTCTTCTAAAGACTCTCTAACACCTTTACCGTAACCAGCTTCTATCTTATTTAAGTTTTCTTCAGAAAATATAATATCAGCATTTTCAATGAATTCAGCAAAGAATTGTTTTCTACCTATTCTACCCGTGGCATCATCTAGATCCATTCTTATATCACCGCTATTCCAACCGTCAGTTGGATTAACATAAGTTTCTTGCTTAGAAATAACGTTTAAAGTTTCAGCGTAAGCCTGTAGCTGTGGATCGGACGCTACTAACTCAACTAATTTTATTTGATCAGTCTCACTTAATCCAGGAATTTTATGACCATGTTTATCCCATAGGTATACTCTTATAGCGTCTTGAAAAGTAAAATCACCATCAGCGGTTTTCTTAGTAAGCTTTTTTCTTACATCTTCAAATTGCTTGTTTAACTCTTTATAATCATTAGCAACGCTTTGTCTAGCTGTGTCAAACTCTCTGTTAGCTCTATTTAAAGGTCTAATTAAAGCTTGTTCAAAAAAGTCTCTATGAGCATTACCTTCTTTACCTTTACCTAAAAAGTTGTATAACAAGCCTACAAAATCTTCGTGTGACGGCGGTATAAACACTCTAAACTTACCTTTACCTTCACCACGTTTTCTACCTTTAATAATAGAAAATCTTTTGTTAGCTTCAATACCTGTAACGTTTTCTAGTATATCATTAAACTGATCATTCATTGATTTACTAAACTTAACTCTAGCTTGTTGAACCTTAGACTTAACATCGAATTGATCTAACATGTTTTTAACAGCTTGTACGTTTTGCAAAGCATCATCTGCGAAATAAAAGTCATTATAACCTTCACCAACCTTATCAGCAATCCAAAGTGCTTTAGCTTCTGATGTAGAATTAGCTAAACCAGTAATATTCTTTAGTGGTATATTCAACCCATTAGCTTTTAAAAATTCAAATATAGCTGGAGCAGAATCAGCAGGTCTCGCTGTTAATACAAACATATTTTCAGGACCAAACTTACCTTGCAATTTCATTGCTTTCTTAAATAAAGAAGCAACTTTACCGTCTACAACTTTACTAAACTCTGAGAAATCATGCACCCAACCTTGATCTAGTAAATCAGCGCCTTCAGTAGCAAACTCTTCAGCTGTTAGCTTTCTAACAACACCGTCAGGTGATGTAGATATAACTAAAGATTTACTCGTAGCCAATGTATCGTCAAAATCTAAGACTGTAATACCTTTAGATTCTTTTTGAGTAGATCGAGACATTTGAACGGCTTTAACCATTGTTTTTCTTGCTTGTATTTTTTCGGGGTTATAAACACCACCTTTTTCAGCGAAAACCAAAGACTTTGGTTCTATTTTTTGTTCTTTCAAGTCAAACAAAGGTATGTCCCACTTACCAAAAGTTCTCATGTTTATGTACCTTCTTATATCGTTTACAGTTAACAGGCTTAGGTTTCCATCTGTATCAAACAAACCCCACCCAGCGTGCATTTTGGCTTGATAACCAACCTCAGTAACTAACACATCAAGATGCATTGGGAGTGCTGCTACGTGGAAGTTGTCTAACAAAAACTTAATATCCTTTTTAGATATTTTTCCATTTTGATACTCAGCTAAATATAAAGAAATTATAACTCTAGGTATCATGTGTTCCCACCTCATCTTACCTGTATACATTTGGTCCTTACCAACGTAAGGAATATATCTAGGCTTTGCGGCCGCGGCTAAAGAGGTGTTCATACCGCTACTCAGAGTCATTTGAATCATAGCAGCGTCGTTGGTTGATATAACATTATCATCTCTCAATTCACGCATTACACCCATTAAATCTATTAAAAAGTCAGCCTCAACCTCAGCATTTTTCTCTAACTCACTATACTTAGCCTTATCAATTCCCTTTTTGTTTACGATTAAAGAAGGTGTTTGGGCATTTCTACCTCTAATCTCAACAGCGTCATCGGTTAGCCGCGCCACGAAGTTCTCGTTGAAATCTGCTGTATCCTCTAATATCCCGTAACCCGGTCTTCTTTTGTAATTAGTAGATTGATATTTTTTTAATTTTTTCTTTTCGTTTGTGGTTAAATTGTTTTTAGCTTTCAGCCTATCTATCTTCTTCTGTAGCTTACCCGTTTCGCTAACTTGATCAACGGACAACGCTATAGCATCGGTATTACCGAGTTGAGTTGGTTCTGTTAGATTTTTCATAAATCTAATAACCCTAGTTTTACCCATTTTAGGATGTTGCATTATTTTTAACAAAGCAACTCTAGCTGAAACAATTTGGTCTATATTAGAAAAATTAATATCTTTTTTACTCAAACCGTAAGCTTGCCTAAGATCCTTAACGGTTAGCTCTGGAGAGCTAAGTTCTAATTCTATATAATCTGTTAGCGTTAACTCTGGTTTTACTTCCGTGCCACTTTGTTTTTCGTACCAACCAACGTACTTTTCAAGATCTTGTATTATCTCATTCCTCAACTTTTCACTTCTACCTTTTACAAATAATCTTTTTGGATAAGTTTCTTCAAAAGCTTTTCTAACGTTAAATTTATTTTTTATAAGATTTTTATTAAATTTATCTAAACCTCTACTAAAAATCATTTTATGAGTAACCTCAGCTTCACCAAAGCTTTTGCTAAACATAACGTCCATATTTCTATCTATTCTCTGTTTAATAACGCTTATAGGGTTTTTACTGCTAGGAAAACCTTTTTCGGCGTTATTTTTAACTACAGTGTCGTATACTTTCGGTTTGTTTTCTAACACGTCAGCTACAGCGTCTTGAGCAAAGAAATTAGAGATATTAATTATATAAGATTCTCTTCTACCTCTGTGCGGAACATATACTTTAGCTTCCTTACCTTTTACCATTTTAGTTTGGTATTTTCCAAAGAAATTCAATAATTCTTTTTCACTAGGATACTTTCTATCATATATCGCAGGTCCTTGTTTTTCTGTTTTAGCTTCAAAAGTTTTGATTAAACCTTTTTCCACAGCCTCATCTATTAACTCTTGATTAGTAGCTCTATAATCTAGCTCGGCAAAGATCTTTTCTTTTTCCATCTTCTCCATTTGAACTAAATCAGACGTTGGCAAACCTTCTTTACCGAACATTACTTTTCTAGTATCTTTTAGCGTTTGAGCAAATTTATCTCCAGTTCCAACTAACTTTTGAATTTTCTTAAATAGCGGGCTTTTTTTGTTAGCCACTTTGTCTCTAAACGCTTGTGTCCACTCGAACTCATCTATTCTAGGAAGTTTTGGATTAACTAAACCTTCGGCGACATCATTTTTTATATTTTCAATATCTTGAGCCGTTACTCCATGTTTTCTTATAGCTTTACTTTTCTCGGTTATTCTTATTTCTTCTTTTCTCTTTTTTTGAGCAGCTATAGACATGTCTTGCTCTTCAAAGTCTTTTGTTCTTTGATCCACTTCACCCTCAATAGTGTCTGCTATAGTTTTTCCAGTTGTACCAACAGGTTTTTCTAGTGATCTACCTGTAACTGTTTTCTTAGCTTTAGTAGCAACGGTACCCATTCTAAATATAAGACGTTGGTTTATATATCCAGACAGACCAAACTTACCCTCTTTAGTAACCTCCATTTCAGGGTTAAAACCTAGCACGTCAGGTAGTAGTTTTGTTCTAACATCTTCCATGTAGTCGTCTAATGGGACTCCGTTAACATTAGCGTCTTCAGCTTTTATATCTACGTTGTTTTGCATTAACTGAGCTAGGATTAAACCGTCTAAACCTTTTTTGTCTATCAAGTAGTCGTAAGCTTCTAAATTTACACCAGCATCATACTCTGCTTTTGTAGTAGCCTTCTTACCTATATCATCTATTGTTTTTGAAGCTCTTTTAGCATCATCAGATATAACCTTCGCTTCCGACACAGACATTTTAGCATCGATAACAGTTGCACCTTCACCAGCCAAAGCCATTGCTCTAGAACTTAACTTATTATTTTTAATACTTTTACTATAGTCTTTTAAGAAGTTGTAAGCCTGCCTACCATCAGCAAAGTCTTTTTTAATACCAAACTTTCTTAATATTTCTTGTATTGTATTTTTGATTTTACCAAAAACACCTTCATCAAAAGCTATTTCATTTTGTTCTATAGCATCGGAGAAAGCTGTAAACCACTCTTCTGTAGTTTCAATATCAAAACCTTTAACATCACTATAGTTATCTTCTAATCTTTTAGTAACAGCAGCTAGTTGATTTTTGCTCAATACTTTTTTAAAGCTAGATATTAATTTCTTCTTACCTGTATTATCCAGGCTTTGCATGTGTTTAGCTAAAACACCGTGTAGTACCTCGTGAGCACCAACGTTAATAGCACCAGTTCTACCAGCCACATCCTTATTAATAATAATAGAATCACCAACTATAAACCCATCAGCGTCAGTAACATCCTGTGCTTTAAGACCCATTTCTTTGGCTATCTTATCATGAGCAGCTTGAGCTTGCTCGTTGTTGTCAACAACAATAGTTTGTTTACCAATTCTTTGACCTTGAGTTTCTGCAAATGCGATAGTATCTGATATCCTGTTTTCTCTTACAACTTTAGCAACGTCTTGAGCTTTTTGTGTTTCACCAATACCCATAGCACCTTCATACTTACCTATGATAGCATCGATTTCAGCTTGTATTGTAGCTAACTCCTCAGGCGCGTTTGGAACTTTGTCAATACCTTTCTTCTTAACGTTAGCCTCTGCCTCGATTCTTTTGTCGTTAAGTTCTATTAATGTATCTCTATCTTTTTTATCTGTTATCTTGTCGTCAATTTGAGAATCTACTATAGCTTTGTTTTGCTTTTTAGCAGCTAATGTACCGACACCAGTAAAATCGTCTTCTATTTTAATCTTAGCTTTAGCTACATCAATGTCATCAGCCGTTTCAACAAAGTCTTTCATTTCTTTATATGTAACATCGACACCATTAAGATTATACGTAGGTTGTTTTGCAGATTTTAAAGCGGTTAATATATTAATTGGAGCGGTTGTAGTTCCGGTTATAGCTTCAAAACCAATTTCAGCAGCATCCATTTCTTGATCAGCTACAACTCTACCTAAGACCTCACCAACACCACCACCAACACCCTCGACAGCCACACCAGCGGCACCAGTTGCAATAGCAGTGGTTTTAGCACCTTTAACGGTAGCAACAGCTTTTCTGGTGGCAACAGCTGCTTTACCAGCGACACCACCAGACAATCCTTCCACAGCACCAATAGTTAAACCTCTACCAATAGCTCTATTTCTTATAGAGTTTCCTTTTGGTCCTTCTAATAATGCCTTAATATTTTCGTCTGTAAATTCCTTACCTTCTTCTTTAAGTTCAGTTTCTAATAACTCACCAAAAGTTAACGCAGCTTCCATCGATGTCGCTAGACCACCCATGAAACCAGCAACAGCACCAGGTACCGCACCAACCATAGCACCACCAGCAGCTCCAGTTCCAGCAGCGGCTAAAGAAGCCCCAGGGGAATCAATTAAAGTACCAACTTGAGTACCTAAAGATTGCACGAATAATTCTGGTAATAAACCTGGTTGATCTTTTACACCTCTAAAAAATGCAGACCAAGTACTACCTTCTTCTTTATATTTTTTTTGAAACTTTTCCATACGTTCAGATGGAACATGTGTCTTAGCTTCACTTTCTTTGGCCTTCATAAACTCTTGTATACTTTTCATGTCTATATTAGAAAAGTCTTGAGCCATTAAGTCTGTAGCTTCACCAGTTGTACTAGCTGCAGCTACACCTCGGCCAAACCAAGTTTGATCAAACCAACTTACTGATTCCGATGAACCATCGTCCAATTCTGATCCCATATCGTTTTGACTCATCGTCGGATCTACCGTCGAGTCTTTTGCTTTTCCCTTTTGATTTTGTTTGTAAATACGAACAGCTTCTCTAATCTTACTTTCCGACTCTCCAGCATCCATCATGCGCTGAACTATAGATTCTAATTCTTTCATATGTATGATATTATTTTCCCGCCGCGTAATCCGCTGCTGTTAATTCTTTTTTCTCAGTTTTTAAATTGAAATGCTCTAGTATTTCCATTAAGTAGTCAAACGAGGCTTGTTTGTCTCCTTCATTGTCTTGATCTACGTAAAAAGAAGCTTGTTGTCCAGCAAACTCATGTCCTTCTGGAAATTCTACTGGATCGTTATTTTTATCTAACAAAACAACGGCATCGTTCACAAAGTCACCAACACCAAATATATTTTTAGTTATATCAAAATGATAACCTTCTGGGTTTTGTTCTGTTCTAACCTTAGCTATTGATTCGTTTAACTTTGTAGCAACAAGGTTATCATCTTGTTCTAAAACGCTTATACTAAGACCAGATTTTTCGTCAAAAGTGCCTTCCAGTCTCGTGTCACCTTGCCAGTCTTCAATACTGTTGTACATGCTTAATATATTTTTTGGATCAAACCCACTACCATATATTGCATCAAACAAAGCAAGCTTGTTTGGAACTTCAACGCCTTTAATTTTATAAACTTTTTCCTCTTTGTCCCAAATAAAATTATTTGCACCTATGTTTATATCATCTCTGTTGTGAGCTTTTTTACCAATAGTATTTAAAGCGGAGTTTGGAATATAGCCATTACCATCATCAGCACCAATTTCACTTTTTCCTGAACCTTTAAGTAGACTAAAACCACTACCATCTGGTCCACTGCCAGGTACAATTGGTTTTTTGCTATACCCATATTCATACGCAGCCTCCATTTGTTTAACCGCATATTGTTTAAAAAATTCTTTACTAACTTCAGCGTCTTTTAATCCAGTTATATTACCAACTAAAACGTCATAATTTATTTCACTTGCACTTATACCTCCACTACCATCAACATCTTCAATACCATCAACCACGCCACCAGTAAGCTCTCCATTTTCATTTCCTGACACCTTATTTAACGCGCCATATAATTCAGCTGATAGAACGCTCTTACTAATTAAATCATCGTATAAAGACGTGTTTGAATAACCCACTGGAGTTCTCATTGCTCTTTTTAAATTAACAGGTTTGTCTCCTAGTAAAAGATCTAAATTATTTAACATCATTTGTTTTCTTTCAGGATCATATGTGCCGTTTAAAGCCCCATTACCAGCTTTAGCCTCTGCCTCTCTAAGATCAACAAAAGATTTCATCATAACGCCACCATCTTTAACATTGGTTGCTATACTTTCGTTAAATTGCTTAATAGTCATTGTACGCGGTTTACCATCATCACCCATTAAAACTTCTCCATCAGGATTGTTTTCAACATCGTATAACGTGTACATTAACTCACCAGTATCTTCATCACGACTTAGTCTAGCTATGTTTTTATTGTCTGTAACATTGTTTTTCAAGTTACTTTTAATAATAGCGTTTACCATTTCTCCATCACCCATAGCTAAATTAGCGTCAAAAGTACCAGCAGCAACAGCATCAGCCCCAACCTTAAGATTTGCTACGGCATTGTCGATGTCTGCAAATAGCTCTTGTTGTTTTATTTTAAGTTCAGCTCTTTTCAATCTAGTTTCTCTATTGCCAAACTGACCGCTAAACATACCTAACGAACTTAACTCGTCTTTAATACCGTATATCTCGTTGGTAAACATTTCCGCGTCAGTTGGATTTAGAGTAGCGCCCTTGGCAACCATGTCTGTAAGCTCTTGTGCGTTTTTCATCATTTCGCCACCAATGGCAGCTCCAACTTTAGCTACATTACCCCACATATCACTAGAAGCTTGCATTGTTTTTTCGTAGCTATCAGCCATGTTTTCAAACGTCTTACTATAATCCGCAGGTGTATCAGCCATCGCGGCTCTATAAGCTACGTTTACTAACGTTGAATCTGCTCCTGGATTTAATTTACTCGCCATATTTGTATTTTTATTTTTTTATTTTATACTGAAAAGCCACCAGCGCCAGCATAAGTTGCAGCAGCATCTACTAAAGTGCTGAACATATTGTTTTGAGACTGTGCTCCGTACATATCTGCTTTCATACCCATACCAGACATTTGATTAGCCAAAGACTGTTGGTAAGATTGATTTGCACCAGCTAAAGCTGCGTAATCCATGCCTAATAACGTTGATTGCTGCGCTGCTTGAGCCGCTTGAACATCAGCTGCTCCTTGCATCATCATTTGCTGTTGTTTATCAGCACCAGCCATTTGCATTTGTTGAACCGCCATAGCGCCAGCTGCTTGTTGGCCTTGTAGTTGTTGCGCACCAGCCGCTTGTTGTTGTTGTAGTTGCATACCAGCGCCTCTTTGTAGTTGATCTATTCTAGCGCCCTCTTTAGCGGACATCATCGCGTTTTGTCTTTCTTGTTGTGAAATACCTGCTGATATCTGTTGCGCTTGCATAGAACCTGCGTTTGCTAACGATTGTGCTAAACCAGCCACACCAGAGCTTCCAGCGGAACCCCTTAAACCTTGTAGTATATTTGCTCTCTGCTGTTGCCCTTGTTGTACTTGAAAATCTGCAGCACGCATATCAACCGTCATATCTTCAAAACGGTTTTCCATACCTTCATACTTATTTTCTAAGCCAGAAAATTGATTTTGCAACCCAGCATAAGCATTTTGAGCGCCAGCGTAAGTGTTTTGTGCGCCGCCAAAAGGATTTGTAAACTGAAAATTAGCGTAGTCAGCTCTACTTTGGTCTGCCGTTTGTTGAGCGGTTTCTCTAAAACCAGCAGCTTCATCAACCTGCCCTTGAATCATAGCGTTCATTTCATTCATAGTAGCGGTTTGCTTTCTTTTGCTTTTTTTACCAAAAAAATCTCCCATTATCTTTTATTTTTTTATAAAGTTATTTGTTAGATATTTAAACCCTTCATTCTGTACGGGTACTAACATCCAGTCTAAACTTTCATGTATATTTGTCATGTGGTTATTCATGCAGATTGTAAATAGCTGCATAACACCTATTTTCTCTGCTTCTTTTTCAACACTTAATACTAAGCGTTTTATTAATTCTCTTCTGTCTTTTTGTTTGTATTTTGGATTAGTAACTAAATACGTGGTGAAAGCCACCACTTTGAATTCAAACACCAGCAAAAAATAAGCTGCTACAGGTTCTCCGTTTTTTTCTATAATAAAACATTTATCATCATCTGGTAGTAGAGCTCTTTGAACTGGATTTAAACCAGTACGTTCCCACCACCATTTCCACCATTCACAACAAGTTTCATAGTCTCCTTCTTTAAAAGACCTAAAGTTTATATTATCATCCATTTAATTTAATTTAAGTGTAATTTTATAGTCACACTTTTTGTGCTTTATTTACTACTAACAGTAATGTTAGAGTTAATGGCAAACAGCTCTGCTTTTTTATTAGAACTGTTTTCTAAAGTTAAATCAGCATAATAACCTTTAAGACTAGACTCGTTAACAGTTATATTTTTTGAGAAAAATATGAACGCATCAAGAGGAATTACAACACCATCAACAACGTTAACTTCAATTTTTTCACCATAAATATTTGTGACTTCACCAGCATATTGATGGTCACCTAGCACTCCTTGGTTAGAAGTAGAAAAATAAACTTTATCATTGTTTTCAATGTTGACGTTTATTTGTTGGTTAAATTGTATAAGTTCTATTGGCATTGTATTGTTTTATGATGAAGTTCCTATATTTATAAATTTATCTATATCAAGCTTTATATCTGCGTTTGCACTTGGATATTCTGAAACGACAATAGAGCCAGATATAACAGCTTGCGTGCTCATTTTACTAAATGACAAAATTTGTCCTTTAGCTGTTATTGAAGCCGCAGATATAACTATAACGCCATTATTGCTATCTCCCGCTGCGTCTGCTGTTGTAATACTGCTTACTGTTGTTACGCCACCACCCCTTAAGCCAGAAACAGTAGAACCAGCTCCAATACCAAAAGTATTTAAAATAGCTACGTTTGTTGACGATCCGCTTGAGTCGGCTCTCACAACTTGTGACACGCTATTAAAAGTTGTTATTGGACTTCTAACAACAGAAAAGTTTAAACCTAAAGCGCTTTTAATATTAGCCTTACCATAAGATCTAAACGTTAAAGTTATACCGTCAGCGAACGACTGAGCTGCACTAAGAGTTAAAGTTTTAGTGGCAGTGTCAATGTTTGTTATAGATGGATTACCACTTAAGCTTCCGCTGCTAACACCATATATTTTTGTTCCAACAACTATACCTGTTAGATCATTAACAACAACAGTAGTTGAAGAGCTAGTAGCACCATCAACAGTGTCAGTTACGCTATAAAAAAAGAAATCTTCAGTTATGTCTTGAGCTGCGGCTTGAACTATAAATCCATAACCACTTTGATCGCTAACAAGATTATCTATTGTTAAAGAAAATGAGGTTGTATTTTCTATGTTTCCAAACCCAACAGAGATAAACGTAGGAAACGTGTCGTACCAAGGGTCACTACCAGCGTTTAAAGCATCAGAGTTTGGTTGAAATGTTAAAGTTGTATTACTAGCTGTTTTTGATATTTTTCTAGTTAGAGCGTTAGATTTGCCACCGTTAATAATAGTGTCTTCTAAAGGTATTAGTTTAATAACAAAATCACCACCACCCGCTGGTATAGAAAAATTATTTCTATAAACACTTTTACTCATAGTAATAACAAGGTTTTTAGTAGCGTCATGACCGTCTTCAAAAGCTTGGCTAGAAAAATTATAATATTTTTGAGTAGCATCTTGAAGCGCTACGATTAAAAATTTAGAACCTACAGATCCATTTACTTGAAATTTTCTTTCACCCGCGTCAGCAGACATGTTAGATGTATCTATTGTAAAACTGTTTATTTTATTCATTTGTTATATTATTCGTATGTACCATCACCACTACCACCACTACCACCACCACTACCACTACCACTACCAGTAGGATCGCTATTTCTAAAACCAATACCTTGAACGCTAAACTTAGAAGAATCCAAAACATCAGATGGTTTTCCTTTTATGTAACCAAACCATTTGTTTTCTTTTTTAATAAAACTATGTAAACTACCTTTGTCCATGTCTGTGGTTATGTCAGTAGACTTCCAACCTTTAATTTCTCCACTTATAGCATTGGCGTTATTTATAGTAACCCCACTTGCGTCTGGTGGTAAAACGTTAGCTTGGCTTCCTTCGTATCCAACCGTGTGAAAAGTTTTTACTACAGAAGGCTCTTGATTTAAAACTGCTTTTATAGTTGACTTATAAGGTATACCATAAAAAACATTGTAGTTGTTTGCTTGTTCTAAATCTGATGTGTTACCATCTAAAGTTGCTATATAATGCTGGTATAAAGAAGCGTCTTTAAATGTAAAGTATTTTTTTGATAAACTTAAACCACTTTCTGGTATAAAAGATTTAAAACTAGACCAACCATTTACATTTTCATTAAAAGTAACGGTTGTAGAAGGAAACTCTGGGTTTATGCTATACACCCGCTGCATAGATATATTATCTATCCAAGCTGTAACTTCAGATAGTGGATCATTTTCATTTTCTTTTCTTATAACTAAAGTGTTTTTTAAAGCTTTAACGTTTATATCATCAACTTCAGTTTGTTCTAACTCTTCTATTGTCACGACTTTGTTTACAGAATACGCTCCAGAAAATTGGTCAAAAGTTAACTCATCTCCACTTAGCGTGGTACCATTGTAACTAGTCGCACCACCAATATTAGTTATTCTAAAACCATAACCTAATGAATTAAAGTAATACATGGTTAGCTCGCCACTGCCAGGACCTCCTTCTATATTTTCTATTTTGTAAACAAATTGTATTCTATACTGCTCATGTCTGTTTATAGGTGTTTCTATTAATTGGTTTATCATAACTGGATTAACACCATCAAAAGTATCATCAAACAAGGGAGCGTTTTCAAACTGTATTCTACCTATAATACCTGGTTGACCTTGGTTGTCCCATTGGACAAATTGCTTGAGAGAAGGCTCAAAACCACCAAGGTTCCAAGAACCAGTAGTATTACCAGTAAAAACTCTAGTTAAATCAGTAAGTTCTATTTGTCTAACAGCACACGTCAAAGGATCACTTGCGTGTGAATTAGAAAAAGATATTTCATCTGCATTTCCATTTGCGGCAACATCATAGTACGCTAGAGTTGCGCCAGAAGGTGTTATTGCCCAATCTGACGTGGAAGTTTCCATGTTAAACTCTATTTCGTAATCTCCAACAGCATTTATACCGGTGGCCAACATACCGTGAGTAGTGTTAGTAACTCTTACTTGCAATTCTCCACTAAAGTTGCTACCACCTATATAAGGATTATCAATAACTTTAAAGTTAAGTTTCCAGTTAGTTGAAGTTGTATTTGGAGCAACTACAAGGTTTTGTAGCCAATAAGAAACGTTACTACTAGCATTTGTTTTAGGAACGTTATCCCAACACAGCGCAGAGTTACTAAAATACATATTGGACTTTGGTCCATAACTTGAGCTACTAAAGTTAAAGTATTCACCGTTTGAAAAAGTGTGTTCTCTACCATAAACACTACTACTCACCCATTTAGTAGGGTCACCACTAAGGCTTAATTCGTTTATTTTTTTAGATATTATTTTTTGTACTTTAATTTCTTGGTTTTCAAACTCATAAAATCTTAATGTAAAATAATTTTCTTTTGAATTGGTATCTATATAACTATTGCTTTGAGGTTTAAATATAGCTCTTAAAACCCAACGATCACCACTATATTCTTTTCTAAAAACAGGCACTAAATGAACGTGTCTCATATTACTACCACCTCCCCACTCACCAACATAATTAGGATCAATAAGATCTAAATGTTGAGGTGTTGAACCCGTGTCTAAAACGCCAGGTATATATACAGTACCTTTATTAGGCGTTGTTACACCAGTGCCTGGCGGTGGTGGGCCACTGCTTTCGCTGTAAGTACTAGTATTATATTCAAATTCAACGTCAACAAGATACCAATCATTAGTAGTATAAGCTCCTGAAGATATGTCATGGTGAATAGCGAGAGACCTACCACTACCAGCTGTGTTATGTGTAAAATACCAATATCCATTTTCAATATCAGTATAAACTTGTGATTGCGGGCTGTAACTACCAGGTGAAGCTGGTAAAGTGTTTAAAGGCGCTGCTGTTAAGTTGTTGCTTCCAAGAGATATAGTTTGAAAAGGATATGTTTGAGCTCCAGTAGCGTCACCACCAGTTGTAGGGCCATTTACAGGCTCTCTCCAAGTATAACTATCAACTGTTACATCAGTACCGTAATTATGATCTCCAAACCAACTAGGCGACTTTGCCTGAGGATATTGGGTGTAGCCACCACCATTACCACCACCAGTACCAACGCTTGTTCCAACCTGCCAGTCTGTAAGACCGGCGTGAGAAACTTCTACCCAAGAAGGTATTTCGTAATCTGGAATAGCAGGCTGACCTGGTACTGCTTGTTGTATTAAAGTACCATTAACAGTAAGAGTAGGTGGCGTTGTGTTATTGTCTATAAGTAAATCAGCTCCAAACAAAGTTTGCATTTCAGACAAAGTCAACGTTTCTGAAGTTCCTGTTGTTAAAGGGTTGTCATAAGTAACTATTTCATCCTCGAATGCAGTACTAGTAGAAGTAACTCCAAATCCTTTTTTGCAAAACAACTTGTGTACTTCCCATAGCGGGTGCCTTAAAGGCTTGTTACCACTACCACTTACCGTTTCGTAATCATAACCACTACTAGCAATAGCTCTGTGGTTGCTTATTCTTATTCTAAGGTTATCTACCACATTAACCTCCCTAATACCTGCGTTAACTGTGTCTATAGTGCCGTTTGCTGATCCATTAGAATTTTGCTGCGCTGGATCTCTAAATTTAAAAGTTGCGCCAAGACGAAGTGTTACCGGTTGTTTATTGCTAGAACTATAAGAATCCCAGTTAGCAAGAGGATTCATGTTTTGCCAAATATAAGTCCCAGGATCAGGTACATTAAAGTTACTATTTGTATTAGTTGGTTTAGTGTCTGGAAATAACACTGTTCCAGAAGGCGAACAACTACCTTTTATGCACACGAAATTAGGACTTGTAACACTAGTAGGGTATATATATTTATCACTATTAGTTACTGTTATGTCTTCCCATTCAGACCCCATCTCATCATGTGTGGTTTGTAGCTGTTCAAAGTTACCACTACCACCTGAAACAGGTTGGCAAAACTTATTTGCATCCACAACTTGGCCGGTGTTACCGTCAATTAGTTCTAATTTTGGTATTATATAATTATAACCAAATCGAGCTTCTCTTCCGGTTGTACCATCAAAGGTTGGCCAACACATCACTTCAAGTTGTATGTGTAGTTCATCTCCATTAAAAAAAGCATCGTAACCTCCACCACTGTAATCAATACCGCCGTCGTTTATATACAAATCTAATTGACCATCTGTAGTTCCACCTATAGCTTGAAACTCCACCCAAGCTCCGGAAGACTCTGGTCTATCGAAAACAATAGCGTTGTCAGCGCCAGATCCAGAACCATTATTTCTAGTAACACATTGTGAAAAACGGCTTTTTAAGGCTGTAGAGCTAGAGCTATCTGTATAATACCTTATGTAATCTTCTACAGAAGGATCACTTGTTGTATAACCAAGGGTTTTTGCCGAGTAAGTTATGCTGTTGCTTTCTGTAATAAAATTTCCACTAGCAGCTCTTCTTATATTACTAGTAGCTTGCGCATCCGCATTAATAGTTGCGCTAGCACCAAATAAATCACCAGAAACACTCATAAAACCACCGTCACCACCAGGATCGTACCACCAACCACCATCATAAAGCCCGCTGTAATCTGCGTAGCTAGGCGCAACAAAAGGAACTTCATTTGTAACATCAGCGGTTGTAGTTATAGCTGTAACTTCATTCTCCTGTTGAATAAAATTTTGAAAATATTCTCTTGGTATCGTGTCATGGTTAGTAACAGTAACGCTACTTAAAAAAGTCTCGTTACTATTAGCCCAGTCAAAATTAGAACTATTTGGGAAATCAACGGTTGTATCTTGTATAGAAGTTTTATAAGTTCCAGTTGAACCGTAAACGTTACCGTCTTCAATCAAGTCGTTGTTTTGTAAATCAAAATCATCACTTTCTCTACCTAAAACAAAGTTAGTGTTAAATATAATGTTTTCAGTATAAACATCATTAAGCGTTATGTTGTAGTCTTCTTTGTATGCGTCGTATGTTCCTAATAAAGACTCATGTTGAGGTAGGTTGTCTCTAAACCAATCATGCATTCCAGCTTTTGATATTGGAGTTAAACCATCTTTTGAAAGTCTTAATATAGCGCCTCTTTGTTTGTCTGCAAAATAAGCTCTATATGATTCAGACGCAAAAGACTCTGGGTTTTTAGATATGCCATATTCACCTACAAATGGTATAGTTTGTCCTAAAACATTTTGGTTTGCTGTTAGTTGAGGGTTTCCGTCAGCATTAAACACAGCATCTTTATTTGCTAGTATTTTTAAAACTTTATCTTCACAAAAAGCAACTAAATCACTGTTTCTACTAAACAACTTTTGAATACTACCGTATGTAGGGTTTAAATCTTTAGTTATTTTTTCAGCTTGTATAAACTGATTAAGATCGTTTACTCCAGAGTTAGAGTTGTATATACCAGAATAGATTAAACCACTTTTTCTTCTTTCTTCTCTGTATGTTTCTTGCGTTGTTGTAGATGCCTTCACGCCGTTGGTGATAAATACCTCGTTAAAATCATCTTTAATTCTGTTTGACTCTAAGCCGTTACCAAAAGAAAAACAATTATACCAAGGTAAACCAGTTTTTATTTCACCACCTATTTCTCTTTTTACAATAAAATTTGTTTTATAAACAGCTGATTGAGCAGCACTACCACCTATTAACTGCTGTTGACCCGCTTCAGCTATAACGTAGCTACCATCTTGTTTTATGAATTTAATAGATGTATTAGTGTAATCTATTTCGTTAGCACCATCATGAGCTGCAAAACCAGGACTAAAGTGAGCTATATTATCATCCCAATATTCTAGGTAGACATCTGACGCAAGTAGTTCACAAGGTGGGTTAATAAGCTCAACTCTACAGCCAACTGGAGCAAAAAGCTCGTTTGTTTGTTCGTTTATTCTAATTGGTATAGCGTCACTAGCTTCGTAGTATATATCTAAATCTGTTTGTTGTTTTTTAGGATCAAGTTCCCAGACAGCTGGAAACTTACTTAAATCAGATAATAATAAATCTTGTATTGGATCTAAAAATTCTATGTTGTTAAAGTTATGATTATCAATATCTCCAGTAGCATAATGATTTCCAAGTGGACTATCAAAATCTACCGGGTTTTTATCTAACTCTATTATGTAACAAAGTCTTCTATTGTGAGAAGCTCCAAAGTCTTGTATTTTAGCCTTAAGGTTAGTAGCATCCCCACCTGATCCATCATCAGCTAAGGTGTTTAAGTATTCTAAAGCAACTTCTTCAACACTTCTATAATCTAAATGTGGTAGTGTAGTTGGGTCATAACCTTCGCCGGAAACATATCTATTGTATGCTTTTCTCCAAGAAGTGTGGTTGTATAGTTTTTTTATTTGTACTTTTTTAATAGTATAAACACCATTAAATGTTTTTTCTACAACTGATGAATTAGGATTTTTAGGTCTTTTAAATCTAAATTTAGAACCTGGATATAAGTTTCTAATAAAGTCACGAGTCTCATTTTGAGGATCACCAATAAAAGTATTAGCACTATCATGTAAAAAAGTAGGGTCCCATTGTCTTTCATGTAGCTCTCTATAATTCATATCATAACCTTGACCAACACCGGGAGCTGGAGTTTCCGCTATGTAATTGTAAGAAGCATCGTGGTTCCCTTCCATTGGAAAGTGTTTAAAATTATTTGTTTCAGTACCAAACAAATCACTAGAATTTTCACCTGTAAAAACACCACCACCCCATATACCTTGAAGGTTAGCAGCGAACGACGTAGGTCCATATATTCTTTCTAATTGAGTACCAAGAGTACTAAAACTTCCATCGTGCAAATCTTTACCTGGAGCAAAAAACGATAAATGCATAAAGTGTCTACCTTCTTCTTCGTCGTTTGCATAGGTTTTCGTATCTTGTCCAACACCGCTGTCAACACCATTCATACCACTAAACCATCTTCTAGGACCTGTTGTATGATCTTCTACCGTTGTGACTATACCTTCTAAACCGTTAATATGATTATTGTTTAAAGAGGTTGCTGTTAAAGGTGTGTTTCTGCTTACGTTTTGTAAAGCGCCAACCCAACCATCAACTTTTAAGCCGTTAAAATTATCATCACCAGCAGTTATATGGTTTGGACTTTCTGATATTAAATCATTTTGATAGTATATAGAGTCATAATTATTTAAACCATCTTGATCTGAAAGCCATTTTTTTAAAGGTGGATAACTCCAACTTGATTGCTCCGCCGAATTTGTATCTCCAATAGTAGCTCCAGACCAAGTTATACAACTGTACTTAGCATAATCACTAGTGTCACTTTGACCAGCAACCATGTGAACAGCATCTACAAAAAATCTAGTATACTTTGAGTATGTTGTTATTGAGCTTAAAATGGTTGACCAAACCGCTGAGTTATCGGAAACACGCATAGTACCATTGTCACCTGTACTATTGTCATACCCACTACCATTTCGTTGGTGGTCGTCATCAGTACCAATTCCACCTGTTCCAAAACTACCATTGTAATTGGTTAAACCATAAGGCCCACCACCAGCACTGTAAATATAAGCATTGCTACCAGAAGCTATGTCATCTCTAAAAAACCAATGTCCATTTTTTGCTAAAACTTTGTATTTATCTAACTCGTTAACTTCGTTGCCTGTTTCAATTATACTAGAAACTTGGTTTTTAGATATTTTAACAAAGAAACTACCTGAAAAATCTTCAGAGTCTATAAGTTCTTTTCTTTGTATTTGAAACACTAAATTTGGATGCAAGCCGTCAAGGGGATCTAGAAGGCCGTCTGCTGTATCCGTGTAACTACCAGCGTTAAAAACAGTGGTGTTTGTAGCGGCATCACCAAAACAATGCGCTATATCAGCATCTGTTTTAGATATGTGAGTATTTAGTTTTAAAATATAGTTACTAGAACCCATAAAACCTCCAACTACCTTATATTTTTTAGAAGCCATGTTATCACCGCTATTAGAAACTCTAGACCAAGAAACATAAAGATCTTTTACGTTTAAACCCTCTGCACCATTTTCGCCAGCAAGTTGTTGTTCTAAAACGCTATTATACAAGTTTTGCCACTCGCTGTGATTTAAACGTAAAGTGTCTGTTCCTTTTTTAGTAGTAACATCATAAAAATCAAGACTTTCATTTGGTTCACCAAATAAATCGCTAGCATTTCCAGTTTGACTACCGTTATTAGCGGCTGTTCCGTAATTTACTAATCTATACTTTATAGCGTCAGGAGCCTCGTTTTTTATGTCAACAACTTTAAACTTATTTTCAAAAGTTACTTGACTAGCGTTAGGCTCTATTTTCTTTTTTAATATTATATAATCTTCTTCAGATATTTTATTTCTATCAGATGATGGAAAAGATATCCAAAGATGTCCTTCAGAGTTATCTAGTTCATAAGTGCTTTTAGTAACCCAAGCTCTTTGCATTATTAAATTATAATACTCGTTTGAAGTTTGTTTTACAAAAAACTTTAAAGTATCAACCCACTCAGGAAACTCATAGCCCACACTAGCTACTAGTTGATTACTTTTACTAGCGTTATTGTTACCTGTAGAATCTTGCCAAGGAATGTTAGTAGCACCATCGTTAGATGTAAATACAGGTGTTTCTCTTCCGTACTTATCGGTAAGCACAACTCCTAACTGATAATTTCTTTGTGATTTTGCTGACTTTAAACCCCCGGTGTCAAAGCTATTGTTTAAATTTTTTCTGTTATCGTGATTTAAGCTTACCGTAGGTAAATAAGGAACTTCGTAGTTTTGCAAGTAATTACCATATATTATTCTACTTCCTGACACTTCTTGCGCTAGTGCTTTTCTTGGAACGTTGTCCCATGGTCTTAGTAATTGATTTGCTGGTAAAGCAGCGTATATGTTTTCGGTTGTTACAATATATCTACCACCAGTAACACCACCAACAACACGTGTAATAAACTCTTCGTTACCACTACTATAATGCCATTGTTTATCTATGTGATTTATAGTAGCTATAGAGTATATAACACTTGAATCTTCTTTTTTGTAAAGTATTTCTATTTCCTCTACGTCTTCCGGGGTGTGTGTTGTTATAAAACCGCCTAACTCTATAGAGTGAATGGAGTTGGCCATAGCTTTATTGTAGGGCTCTTTAACGTCGTAAGCATTGTCTTTGGTGTAAGAAACACTTCCGTCTATAGACTTACTAGTATCTTTTGGGTATTTAGCATTAAACACAGGTTGAGTAAACGGAGCAAAAGCTGAATGCTCTCCGTCTGTAAACCTGTATCTATAAGAAAATCTTGGAAATGTTGTTTCGAATAAATTAGGAATTTTACTCGTGTTTAGTGATTGTTCTGCGTGGTTTATTTTTACAGAAAAAGTGTTTAGAGGTTTTGGCTTTATAACTGTTATGTGGCTCTCTTCTATATCTAAAGGTAAATTTTCATTAAAAAAAACATCTCCAAGCTCAAAATCAGTTGCGGTGTGATTAGAATTATATCTAAAATGATTTCCATTATTATTTTGAAAAATTCTCACCTCTTTAGTTCCTAAAAACTTTCCTTTTCTATAGTGATTAAAATTTCTAATTTCATTAACGTTACCAGTGCTTGCATCAATAAACTCTTCAAGAGACTCGCCAAGCAAAGCTTCCATTTGTTTTTGCTCAAAATAAACGTATTGACCAATGTTAGTTGCAGCTGGAGTAGAAGCATCAACTGATATTAGATCTGCTGTTATACCATTAAAACTACCATTTTTAAAACTTAATTTAGTTGTTGTAGTTATATCTGTAGTTCCAGCTTTACAAATATCTATATTTATTTTTTTAGGTTCACCTCTATTATCAGTCCAAAATAAAAGGTTATCTATAATGTTAATTCCAGTTATAATATTACCAAAAAACTTTAAAAATGCTTTTGAAGTACCACTTTTTGCATCAACAGCAGCATAATTTCCTTGGTTGTTTTCAAGATCGTATTCAACTATAGCATCTGTACTATAGCTAGATATAAACCAGTAAAGCTTATTTGTTTTTTCGTTAGCTATACTACCTACACACGTGTATCCATCTGGTATTAAATCACCCGCTAACTCGTGATTACCAAGTATATTTTGTACCGTACCAACGTCAGATCCTTCGGAGGTAGAAACTTCAACATTTAAAGCGTTTCTGTACTCTCCATTTGGTATTAACCTTTCGTCAAGATCTTTATTCATCTTCCCCTTAAGGAAAGTGTTTTTAATTTCCGGCATATACTAGTGTTTTATTTGCTTAGATTTACCTCTAAGTATTTGAGTTAATTCTTCTATTTTTAAGCCTGATAATCTTAGTTTTGCTTTTCTTACTTCTGCAAATTTTTCTTTTTTAAACCTAGGTACCAGCTGTTGGCCATAAACAGTTGTTGATAATATAGAGTATGCTATACACTTATACATAGCTTCTTCAGCAAATTTGTGAACCTGCATCTCAGCATCGGTACCAAGACTATCACTTATATAATCTAATATCACAGTTTTTCCTGAAATATTAGAGCTAAAGTTAATTTTTCCTAATCTACCATCTATATAAAAAGAGCCATTAGCTTGAGTGTGTTGAGGGTCTAGACCATATCTATTTCCGCTCATAAGATAGTAATCGTCTTCTAAATAATCATCATTGCTATTTTGCACCGCTAAAGAAGATTTGTAGTTAGCCCAAGTTTTAGACTCGGGGTTTTCTTGTAAATAGTCTACATCAACGTCAGCACTAACAGTTATAGAGTTTACTTTATTTATACTTAAGTCATCTAAGGTCCCAGTAGGAACAGGGGCCAATGGATCAGTTACGGTTAAAAAATCTTTAATATGACTTATTACAAGTAAGTACACCCATTTTTGATTATTAGCATCCGGCAGAATGTTTGCTGTAGAAACATTTAAGGTTTTAGTTTGCTCTACTGTTGATGTGAAGTCTTCAAAAGCCTTAGTGCCGTCCTCCTTGTTTAAGTTAAAAATAGCATCTTCAAGCAAAGGTGAAAAGTAAGTCCAAACAGGATTTCCACCAACACGATAAAATGGATTTGTTGCTTGATTACCAACATTAACCTGGGTATCACTGTAACCCGGATTGTTAAGGCTTGTTGTGGTTGGTTCAAGACTAGTAACGCCTATCCTTATGTTTCCGATTCCTTTTGTACCACCATGAGATAAATTAGCAGCGGCAGCCACCGTAGCAACAGCGTCTACTGATATTAAATCTATACCGCTAACATCAAAACCCTGGTAAGCCACATACACCCTACTACCTGTCTCAGTTCCGCCAGCAAAATCTCTTGCGCCGTGGGTGAAAGCAAGTTGATTAGATTCTATATTGATAGTATCTGATTTTGGAGAAAAAAAATGTGATCTAGCCCACTCTCCACCCTGTGGGTCGCCGTTCTTAACAAGGTTGTTGTCTCCTTCAAAATTATAGTTTGTTATAAAACCACCGTTAGCAAACGCCGTAAAGTCATAGGTAAGATCAGTATCTTGCTTTATAGATAAAGGGTTTGAAGTTGAGTTTGTTTTGTATAGTGGGCGTTTTACACCAGAAGAATCTACAAAAGAAAGTTTAGTATAGTTGATATAGTCTTGGGGGAGTATCATAGTTAATGATGGTGGTAAAACTATTTCTTGTGATTTTATAGATTTAAGCGTGTCAAAAGAAAGTTCTTGCAAAGCTCTTTGTGCATGAAAAGCAATATCAAGCTTGTTTATTTTAGGAATTATTTTTCCATCACCAACGTAAGCTATTTCGAATTGATTTATAATATTAGCTAAAGAAGTAAATTGATAATCACCAAAACTGTTACCTTGGTAGTATTCTCTTGCGTTTTCACTTAATAATCCCATTTATTATTGTTTTTGTTGTTGAATTTTCTTTATTTCTTCTTGAGACGCCGCTTGAGCTAAACCGCCATCTTTTATGCTTATGCCAGCCAACTGAAGTATTTTTATAACTAAATTGTTTTCTTCGGACTCATGTAGTTCAAAGTTTTGATAATTAGAAGAAGTATTATTAAACAAAGCGTTGTTGTTACCACTAATAACATATGTCCAATTAGGTTTGTTAGGTTTTTTTATGTAGTTTATATTTACGGAGTCCGAGGCATTTGGCTTTGGATATATTCTTATCACGCCATTATGTTGATTACTTATGTCCCCTCCTACATGTGTATATATTGGGTTTAGTCTTGTTGGAGCGGCTAAAGCGGTGTTGATATACTTGTTTGCTTCTTTTGTATCAACTCTTTGAACTTGAACCGTTTTAGATATATCAGCACTAAATTGACCTACACTATCGTAGTTTACAACCACACTACCTAAACTGTAAAGGTCATTAGGTAAGTCAGAAAAACCATTGTTATAACTGTTTAGCCCTTGGATAGAAAGTTCAAAAGCGCTAATTCTTTCTTTTATAGATATTTTAGAGTCAGAATAATCTGAATTAACATTAATGCTTTTGATGCCTCTTAAGTCATCAAAGTATTTATTAAAAATATCAAGTTGAGCATATTCAGCAAATAAGTTAAACTCTTGTGGAGTTATATATCCTCTTTGCTCCTTGTTGGCTAAAGCCAATACCTTTTGATATACATTGTTTATACTTGCCGCCATAATTTCTTTTTTGTTTGTATTTGCAATCGCCCCGTAGAGCGATCGCATCTACAGTTAGATTAATTTAATCTTTTTTCAATATTGGAGTAAATCTCCATACCTTCGTCAGTTTTAAACCAATGTGCTAACGCAGTATAAGGATGTTCATCAAATGGTATTACCATTATCTTTCTTCCAGTTGAACCCCATAAGAAGTTTCTTTGGTCAGAAGACAATCTTAGTATACCAGCTTCAACAGCTCTAATACCAAAATTTCTTAGCATTACATTTTCGTCATCCGCTAACTCTAAGAAGAGTTTAGGGTTGTTACGAGCAAATACTAATAAATCTCTTCTAAGCTCCTTAGAACTCATTGTAGATACGTTAGAACCTTTTTCAACACGCATAATAGCCTCAGCCATATCAATATCAACATTTCTAGCTGCTGTTAATGCGTCAACTTGCATTTCTAGTATATCAATCTCTTCTTCTGCTAACGCTGCTGGCTTGTATTCTTCATATAATTTATCTCTATGAGGGTGATATAAGCTTAACAACTTTTGCAATGTTGTTTGTTCTCTTGGAACAAATAAAGAACCAGATCTAAATATAATATGCTCTAACCTTTGATCACCTTTCATTTCATCAACAAAAGGAGTTCTTTGATTTCTTGTATATTTTAATTCTCTTTCATAACCTTTTTCTTCATCAAACCAAAATATATTTGCTGATTTAATAGATCTCGAAAGAGGTTTTTTATCTCCTTTCAAATTGTACATCCTGTCTTTAATTTCCCACTCGTTTGAAGGTTTTTTTCTTTCTCTTGCTTTTGGTTCTTCAACCACTGGTGTTTCTACCACAACTTCTTCGAAGTCTTTTTCTATTAAAGGTTCTACAACCTTTTTTGTTTCTTTTTTCTTTGCCATAATATAATATAATATAAATTAATAAAAATAAAAGGCCGAGGCCGAAGCCCCGGTCTTTAATATAATAAATGCTTATTTCATTAACATGAAGTTGTTAGCACCTTGTGTAACTAGACATCTTTCAGATAACATGTGTATTGACATTGCGTCTAAAGCAGATGTAGCAGCTCCAACAGAGCCAGTAACCCATGTTTTTAGTTTTCTGTCATCAGTTTGAGAAGCTCTGTAACGAACGTGTAAGAACGGACGCTTTAAGTTTTTCCCTAACATTTGGTCATAAACAGTTGATGTACCAGCTGGAATAACAACACCTCTAATTGCGTTAGCAGAACTAGCGTCATTAATACCACCTCTTGTAGCTTTGTCATTTAAGTATCTCATGTCAGACTTGTAGAAGTCATAAGAACCTCTTCTGAAACCAGAAAAACCTAAATTAAGAGCCATATCTTCAGAGTTGTCAAACACTCCGTAAGAAGTACCACCAGCTCCGTAAGAATTCATAGAAGCTAACATATCGTCTATTGCTAAACTAGTAGCTCTGTTTACAAACATCATGTTTTCTTCAATAGCACCTTGGTTATCAAACTCAGCTAAAATAGCATCAAACTCAGCTAAATCAGTTGCAGCGTTAACACCAGTAATACCAGAAGTAACATTTCCTCTAGATTCTACAGCAGCGAATAAACCTTCAGTACCAGCAGTATCAGCTGTGTTTAACGTAGAAGATGGAGCGATTGTAGCACCAGGAACCTCAGAAGCAGCAACAGCAAGCTCACCTTCTAACATTGCCATTTCTAAATAATCAGTAAACCTAGCTCTTGTATCAGCTTCAGCTTTTAAGTACCACATGTATCCAGTAGCTCCATTTTCAGAAGCAACCTCAATCCAACCAATTCTAGAAACATCAGAACCTGATACTTCGTAGTAATCTTTAATAATAATTGGTTTGTTGTCAAAAGTTTTGAACGTAGGCTCGTTAGCACCTCTTTGATCCGTAGTATTAGTAGTACCAGCAGCAGCTACATAACTTTGTCCTTTTCCATATTCAGAACCATAAACTAATATAGTTGTTGCTTTTGATACAGTGTTTGCTGATAAAGCAGACGAACCGTAAGGTAATACATCAAGTACAGCACCATTAACAACTGATACTAAACATTTGAAAACACCATCTGAGTTAGAAACTATAATAGTATCATTTACTCTAATACCATGACTAGCCGCTGTAAAACCAGAACCAACGTTTCCATCAATATCATCTTCAATTGTAACTTGTGCGATATTAGATACACCAGTACCTGGATCCGCACCAGCAGTTGCTGAGTTAACGTTACCTTTATATGATAAATGTAATCTACCTTGCTCTGACCAAACAACTTGATCAGCAGTCATAGATTCTTCAGCCCCAACTTGTGATAAGAAACCTGAAATAGTTCTCGGTCCGAAAACTTCAGCTTCTTGTTCCATTAGGTCTGGTAAATATTGTTGAGCCCAACCCATATCTTGGTTGAAGTCAATATAGTTTGTTGCTAGTGTTTGCTTTTGTGAAGCAGCTACACTATTCAACGCCCCACCGGGAGTAATTGCCATAATTAATTTTTTTTAAATTGTTATTTGTTTTTGTTTTTAATTTTAAACTTAAAATCAGAAGAATTATCGCCTAACACTTTGAACTTCATACCACCCGCTTCAACCTTCCCGTGACTTTGCCTTGGGTTCATATCAACGTTTTTGGCTTTAGCAATACTATTTTTCATAGCATCTGCTTTTCCTTGCTCGTAAAAGTGTTTTGCAACAGCGTCTGCATTCATCGCCGTGTATAGAGATTTATGATAACCCTTAGCGTCTGTTAAAGCAGAGTTCTTATCCAAAAACTTTTTGGTGAAATTGCTTATGTCGCTCTGAGTGTTTTTAACCTCTTCAGCGTTGTTTACATTAAACCTGTATTTTTTGTCACCGACGTTATATTCAAAACCTTTGAACTTGTCGTTAAAAACATTATTTGTTTTCTGTGTAAAAATATCAGAGTTTGTTTTAACTGTTTTTTGAGTTGCTTCTGACTCCTTGTTATACCTATTAAAGAAATCAATTGCTTTTTGTTGCTCACCCGTAAGTTTGCTTCCAGCTTTGATCTCGTCATAGTATTTAGACTTTTGCCCGTCTAAGTGGCTCTTAGCGCTGGCAACTTGCTCTTTAAGCGCTAATTTTTTTCTACGTATATCTCTATCGTCGTCTACATCTTCGTCGTAAGAGAACGTGTCTTCCATAAGGAAGTTAATTTCTTCATTGTTTAAATGAGGTTTTGTTTGCTTGTAATACTCATATAATAGATTTTGATCATCTAATTTTGAATAGTCTTGATTAAGCTTGACATAGTCACTTAAATCTCCACCAGTCTCTTCCATAAAGTCCATTAGCTTTTGGATGTTCTCTGGTAGTGGTTTTCCAGTAGCCTCAGCTTCTGCTACAGCCTCTTCAACCTGCTCCTCAACCTCTTCAACTTCTTCTTCAGTAATCTCTTCTAATACTGGAGTTTCTTGTGTTTCAGCTTCTGGTTGTACTTCTGTTTCCTCAGTAACCTCTGTTACCGCTTCTACTTCTTCAGTTTTTTCCTCTGCCACAACTTCAGTTTCTTCTTTTTCTTTTTGTGGTGGAGCGTTTAAATCTACTTTAATAACACTATCATCACCCGCAGATTCAAATTTACTTTCATCGACTTGCTCAGTCGTTTCTTGGGTAGTCTCTTCGACTACTTCTTTGTTTTCTTCTTCCATAATATAATATAATAATAATTAATAATTCTAACTAGGGTCAAACGAACCTAAATCAAATCCTCCACCTAATGTATCATTACCTGCGGACTCAAAGTTTTTAGGTGGTTTTCCACTATTTCTTTGCTCGATCATCTCGCTTTGTTGAGATGCTTGTATTTTTGTTCTTTCATCTTTACGATCTTCTTTTTCTTTTTCTCCAGCTTTTTTACCTTCTACTTCTACGCCTTTAAGCTGCATGTTGTATTGAAACTCTAATGCCATTAACTCTTTTTTCAACATAGCTTCTTGCTGCATTTTCTGCGTATCTATTTGTGCTTTCATTTGTTCAAATTGAGCTTTACCTTGTGCTAGAGCTTGCTCCTTTTGAACCTCTAGCTGCGCAGATGTTTGGGCAGCCTTAGCGTTAGATTCTGTTTGAGCTTGGATATTTTCCATTTGTAACTTTCTGTCTTTTTGCTCTTTCTTTTTTCTACGTATTTTTAACAATTGATTTGCTAGTTTAATATTACGTATTTCCCTAAGGTCAATTGCGTCTTCTAATTCAATGTTTTTTTGCTGTAACGCCATTTGTATATTGTTTTCTAACATACCTTTTTCCTCTTCGTCTGGCTGTAGCTCTATAAAAATACCAAAGTCATATAAATGTAACTCAGACATTTCTTCTAGAGTCGCTACGTTGTGAGCTCCTATAGCTTGAATAAAAGCATTTTTTGTTGGAGAGTACTCTATAATGTCAGATATTCTAAGCGATAAACATTCAGCAGTTTCAGCTGTTAAGAATAAACCAGCCTGTAATATATGTCTAGTTGCTGTGTTTGAGTTTGCTGCTGCTATTTTTTGAATACCAACCAAAGCGTTTTTATCTGGAGTACTACCATCTCTCGCTTCGTTAAGCCCGGTTACATCTCTTATCATTTGCAGGTAGTAATTGTAATTACCAATAAGTGCTTGCATTTTGTTACCACCAGATCCTGATGTAATTTCTTGAATAGGCACTTTACCTGGGTTCATATCACCTTCTGACGTAAAGCTTCTTCCTATTACAGATCCAGTTTGAAAAAACATGTTTAAAGCTTCTTGTGGGTTATAGTTTGTTCCATTGCCTAAATCAACTTCAGCTAAACCATCAGCATCTAAGTACACACCATCTGGAACCATTCTAGATAATACTTGCTGTAGCTTTAAATGCGTTAGTTGAATCATGTCAGCAAAACCCGTTATACGTCTTACTAGCGAATCTATTTTACCGTTGTACATTCTAGGTGCAACAATAGAGTAGTTCATTTTAACTTTGGTGAAATCACTTTTAGGTCTCATCATGTTTTTTGACATCTCCCACTTAAGTAGTTTATTAGTACCAAGGATCATAGCTCCCTCATATAAACACTCTATTGATCTTAACATTTTGCTATACACACCTTCCATGTCTTCTGGAGGATTAAAAGAGTCGTCTTTAGGTATAACCTTGTCGGCACCGGTAGCCATTTCTTTTACTTTGTAAACTTCATTCATATAAGTTTTATAGTTAAAGTATAAAACTTGAATTGTATTATTGTCTTCTTTATCCTCGCTATGTCTAGAGTTGTAGTTAGATCTGTTATTAGACTTGTTCTTCATTATGTCCTCAAGGTCACTTTCTGTTAAGTGAGGAAACTCTTTTGCTAGTTCGTTTACAGGAATAGTTTTAGCCTCACCAACGTAATAAATATCTTCAAAATACGGGGATTCAGTGTAAGAATAAACTAGATTAGCAGGATCAACGTAATCTATTGTAACACCCTGGGATGTATTAAAACTTGTTTTTACAGCACCAACACCTAATATAGTTAAATCTTGATAAAAACGTTTTTTAGTTAACTCGTACTTATTACCTTCAAACAATACATTTAAAGCTTGCTCCTCAGCTAGTTCTACGGCCTGCTTATAATTAAGCTGCATGTGTATACCGAGCTCTTCACTAGATTCTGGTAAATCTTCATTGGCTATATTGGTTTCTTTTGTGTTAACATTAAACCTAGATTCAACTTCTTGGTTAAACTCCCTCATTTCCATGTCGCTCTGTATCGCCTCCATGTACTTTGTTCTTTTTTCCACACCGTTTGGAGATTGAGAGTAAGCTTTTATATCATAAGTTCTTTCAGCTATACCATTTACAACTATATCTACAAATTTAGATATAATTGGAACTGGTTTCCAGTCTAAATTAAGATAGGACAAATCACCGTTTATAGATAACTCATCCTTATATTTTTGTATTGATTGTTCGCCTCTAGCATACAACCTTAAATTATGAAAATCATTTTGATTAGTTCTATATCTATTAGAACTTCTGTCGCTGTTAAACCACTCTTGCTCTATTGCTTTACCTACTTTCAAACCATAGTCGTAGCTTAGCTTCTCAGCATCGCTAACTGTTTGACTCGGGAAATAACTTCTAATGCCAGACTCTGCCATATTTATTATTTGATTATTTGTGAATTACTTCCAGTATTACTATACTTAGAAATGTTTATATTTAGTGGTTGTTTTTCAACCTTTGCATTAGGCGCATATAAATGTCTGTTGTTAGCCATTATAGCTAAACCAGAACTTATAGACGCATCATGCTTTGTTCTTTTGTTTATATCAAACTTAGCCCAGTCGTTTAAAAGTTCATTGAAATACAAATCACCAAACGTTCCATCTCGTTTCATTCCAACGTGATCTTGTATATACATCTCGATTGCCGCCGCGTGAGCTTGCTTAATATCTTCAGAAGAGTTGGGTATGCCACCAACTTCTTTTTCTGCAACAGATAATTTGTTCCATATCTTATCAGGTCTATTCATACTAAAACCTCTATATCCTCTACGTCTCAGATAGTACAGGAGACGAGGTTTATTGTTCTCTGCGAGTATAGGCATCCCATAAAATACTAAAGCCATTAGAACGTCCTCAAAGAACATCTCAGCTGTTGGTGGTCTTGACAAGTACTCTAAAAAGAAACTGTTAGCAGGAGCGTCTTCCATACTAAACCTGGTTAAACCGTGTAAAGCTCCTTTGGATCCAACTCCATCCACTGTACCTGATATATCGTAACTATCACAACCAAAAGCACCCATATGTTCGTTGCCAGGATATTTAATACCGTTTTTAAGTACCACTCTATTTTGTAATTGTTGAGGTGGAACCCAACTAGTTTTAAATCTACCTTTTGGATCTGGGTAAAATATAACTTGTGAATCTTTAACTCCATTTACCCATTGAAAATTACCAGTTGTAATCCCTAGGGTCCTAGTCATCTCTTCGTTGTAATCTATCTGCTCGTATAATTTAACTAAGTTAAATATACTGTTTTTTGTTTCATCTCTAAACGCGTGTTCAGTCGTTCTTGGAAACTGACGGTAAAATTCGTTTAAAGCATCTTGATCATCTTTTAAACCATCAACCTCATTTTGCCAGTTATCTATTACACCAACATCTATTAATTCACCGTCTGGTGTAAGTCTGTCGATATCAGGAGTAGTAAAGACTGGAATTCCATACTCATCAATAAATCCTTCGTAGTTCCACTCCATTGGGATAAAAAGAGAGTATAATCCAGACTTTGTCTGACCGTTTCTATTTCTTCTCGTGACATCTGAGGCATTATATAGTTTTTTAAAGTTTTCTCCACCTTTGTCTAGAGCGTTTGAAGTTGAGCCCATCATACATTTACCAATAATTCTACTACCTAATCGTAAACATGTTTTTGTAACCCTCCAGTTATTTAAAATATTATCGGGTCTCTCCCATTTACCAGATTCATCATGAACTAATAAAGCTAGTTTCTCACCATCATAACTATTGTCTCCAGTGTTTTTCCAGTCAATAGTTGTGTCTAAACCCTCGATATCCTCCATGCCATCTGTAGCTGACATCTTTTTCCTTGTAAACTTACTAGCTGGTACTCTATAAGCTAACTCTGACTTCGGTCTATCCATACCATCTTGGATGGGTTTGAAAAAGAAAGGATAATTAATTGATATAGGAACTACTTTGTCCGTAAACATCTTCTTTGCATCTGATCCAGTTTTAGACAGGATACCAAATCTACTATCACTTGCAAGAGTGGCTAAATTAACCGTTTCCGCTGACGACATAAAAGAAAATCCAGAACGTCTGTTTTTAAGGTAGCACATTCCGTAACATCTTTTGTCTGCCTTACAAGCTTCCCAGAATATATAAAACAATCTGTTTGCCTCTCTAAAATCTGGAGCACCTACATCAATTTTACTCCATTGCAAGTACATGTATTGCGTACCTGTTATCCAGGTTGGTTTACCATTATTCGTGAACCAGAATCCTTCCTCCCTTCTTCTGAACTCCTCGTCTATATAATCGTACCATTTTTCTTTACTGCTTTCCGGATAATTTCTCCAATCGAATATATTTTTAATTCTTTGCAACTCCTTGGGATACTCGAATTTCACCCATTTGTTCTTCGGATCTTTGTATATTTCTTTAGGAGTTTTTGGTAACGCAATAACTAGTCCTTGTACTTCTATTATCTCACCTATTTGCCCATTATGAGATAACACTACAATGTCGTGTTCTTTATTGTAACCGTATTTCCATTTCTTACCCTTGTTAAGTCTACTGATAGTAGTTTTCTTAACAGGTTCTACTGTATTAACTAAACTTTGCTCGTACATTACTTAGATCTACTTTCAGCGAATCCTTTAAAGGTTTTTTCCTTTGCCTCTTCAGGTGTTTTACCCTCAAGCAAATTTTCTTCTTCTTCAATTCTGTTAAGTATCTCAAATGCGTCAAATATAGCTAGTTTTTTAGAAGCTGCGGCATTTTTTAATTTATCAGCTGTTAGATCATCTTCAGAGTCAGTGACAATAGCTTCTTCACCTACCTTAATAAGTTCTTCAACTGCTTTGTGCCCAGCTTGGATTATACGTTTCTTCGTTTCCTTGATGTTCATATTTGATTGTAATAAAATTAGATAAAACTCGAAATAGTCTCTCGCCATCAACGATAAACTCATATTCACTACTTGGTCTAAAACCAACTAGATCCCCAACCTCAACTGTACCGTCAGAGTATTTAACAATACCTTGTAAAGGTTTTTCAGATTTAGTATTAAACTGATCTGTAGCTTTTAAAGGTATTACAAAGCAATATCCTTTTGGAGCTATCCACTTATCATCTCTTTTATATAAAAAAATTTGATCTTGTGTTATAAAGTAAGTAGATTCATTAAAATAACTTCTACTGTTCTTTTCTTTACCCTTAACATCGTGCCATCTTCTAAACACATTGTGATGAACTATAACTGTGTCACCGGGTTTTATATCTGTTTGTCCTACCATAGGTGTAGATACCACAATAGCTTCTCTATTTACATATTGATGGTTAAATATCTCAGTATTAAGAATAAGCTTTCCACCATCTACTTCTTTTGTATTATTGTATCTATCTCCTTTTGGCGTAACAACAAAGTTGTATACGCTTTTCATTAGTATTCTAGATTATACTCTACAGATACAGCCATGTTCTTGTTAAAATCTTTCCAAGGCAATACGTCTTTATTCTTTTTTATGTAGATAGAAAACTTATCATCTTCCTCTATGATATCACAGATAGTATGACCACCATACACTTCTTGCCCCACGGCATAGTGCATAGCGTCATTCTTATAATTTGATCCGATACTAATCTTTCTTATCAGCTTCGACATCGTAATTTATTGTTCCATCTTGGATGTTGATATCTACAGTACCATATTCTTTCTCAAGCTCAGTTTGTAATTTACCTAACTCTTCTTGAATACCGTTAATCTGGTGCATCAAGTTGTGTTTCTTAACTTCCATAGAGCCTAATTCGATCTGACCTCTATTAATGTTACTTACTACTTCTTGTATACTCTTTAACTGTTCGTCAGTTATCTTTGCAGGTTTAAGGTCTACCACCTCTTCTTTTTTTGCCATTTTATTTAATTTAAGTTAATTTAATTGTTTTTGTTATTTATTGTTCAAATGATAGCACTAATGTAATTGGACTACCGTTGTATAAAACTTTATCGTTTACACCAGCATTAGCTAGATTGTTTTCAAATGTTATTTGCGTTGCAGAGTCAATAGATTTAACTGTACCCATAAGCCTGTCATCTTCATCGTATATTACGTCTCCTGGAGCAAACATAAGTCTTGCATCAACGTCTGCTACAGTCATTACGTTTGTTGTTGTAGCTGGAGTTCCATTAACAGTTATAGTTGAAGCTCCCCAATTGTGAGTAGCTTTTGCAATTAAAGCGCAATATAATTTATCATACCCAACGTTTGTCCCACTGTTAGGTTCACCTTGAAGAACTATCGTGTTACCTACGCCACCGTTTAAGTACGTATCTGCGATTCTCCCACCTATAGATTGAGGCACTATTACGTTTAAATAAGTAAGATCACCATCATTACTACCGTTACTTATATCAATGTAAGATCTAGCTTGTATAAGATTAAACCAAGGTGGTGAACCCACTGCAGGCGCGCCTACTGCGGCTGTAACAGCGCCTAAAGAAGTTGGTGCCGATCCATCGGGGTTTGATTTGGCCCAAATAATTTCAAAATCAGTTGGAGTGACATCAGCGCCATTTTTACCTCTATACAAAATCGTCATTCCTAGTAATCTAGCAGCGCCTTTTGGTATCTCAAAAGATGTCCAGTCGGCTAAAATTTGTGCGTCAGTTATGTTACCGTCGTGCTGCTCACTTGGTAGAATAAAAGGTTTTGCTTCTACATTAAAATATCCCATATTTTTATTTTTTTACTTTTTCTAATGATCTACCGCCAAAATAAGCACCGATCACAGTTATTAATACTAATTGTAAAAGATCTATATAAGAATCCTTTACGTTAAATTTTATTGCACCTGCATCTATAAATATCAATAGCATGGTGCATACTATTAAAAAAATCAATACCATTGGTCTAACATTTTTACTTAGCCAAGAGTCTGATTTTAAATCTGCCTCCCAACGAGAAGTTATATTCTTCTCCATCTCTACTTCATAATCACTTATAAGTTGCTTGATTTTAAGTTCAGCAGCAAGTTTTTCTTCTTTAGATGTATGTAGGTTGTCTATTACTCCGCCTACGCTTTTTACTAAATCAGCAGCTCCACCGGAAAATAGTTTGCCTAACATATTATTTTGTTTTTACTTTTTCAAATGAACTAATACCAAAACACCCTAGTGTTACCCACACAAATGAATTGTATATCACCTCGTTAATTACTAACTCTCCATCTATAAATATAAAGCTAGTCACAAGATCAGCTATAGCAAATAATACCATTACTATGAATGATATAAATCCTACTACGTTTTTCTCGTTAATTTCGTTTTTATCTTTAAATAAACTCCACATATTATTTGTTTCCGTTATTAGCGTCATTTTCCCAAGGAAAACCAGTATCTCCAGCTTCCTTCCATTCTCCATCTACTAATATAGAATCTACACCATCTATATCCATTCTAGGAAACTCTTCGCCATTATAAGTTACACTATTGTCAGTATAAGCTAATTTACCAAGCTTCATATCTGTAGCATGTCTCATCTCATGATTTATTACCTGCCTGTCTTCAAAACTACCAGGCTCTATTAGTTCATTAACATATATAGTGCCATCCATATTGGCTTCACCCATTACACCCTCTTCTAATGGCACTCTGATAACAGGTGTACCGGGTACAGAACCATGATCTCCAGCTTGTTTACCAAAACGCATTTTTGTTTTGATTTCACCGCCTACGGCATAGTTACCTCTATTTTTACCTAGTTTAAATCCCATTTATTTTTTATACTTTCCGTGCTTCATAGCCATAGATCCTTTTTTACCATACATATCCATTGGACTACCGTATTTCATTTTTGGTCCTCCTTTTGTATTTTTCTCTATAGCTGTTTGTCTAGCATTTTCGTATCCAGACATTTTACCGTCTTTATCTAAATCGCCTAGCATTGATATAGGGTTCTTACCCTTACCATACGAACCCATATTAAATGGTCCACCGCCACTTCTAGTTTGTTTTTTCATTTTGTCAAAATTTGGCATAATTATCTATCTTTATCTTTAATCATATCATCTATAGCTTTGTTGTAAACTTTATCTGTATATGATTTATTTTTATAAAATACACTTCTTTCTGAAGTGGGTAAGTCCTCCTCACCTAATAGGATTCTATATATCCTACTAATCATTTGAGAGCATTTCCATGAAGTTTTAAATACTGAGTACTTAATTGTAGTTCTATTCCTGTGTCTCCAGGTTTCGATCCAACCTTCTCGTTTTAATCTCTCCCATCTGTTTTTATCCCATGAGTATGTATAAACTCCGTTGATAAAATCGTTTCGTGTAAATCTTCCTTTACAATCTAAATAAATTAATAATTCTAAATCTGCATCTTTTAACCCGTAAGTTTTACAGACCCACTTTCTAGTGAGCCTGTAATACTTAAGGATATTCATTTCACGCAAATCTTGCGCGGTTAGTCTCATCTACTACGCTCCAGCAGTAAACGCTACTGCAGAAACATCTGCGAAAGGCGCTGTTGCAGCGATGATTTTAAGCACGCCTCCATATTGGATTTGACCCGCACTAATCTCTTCGGCTAATCTTAAAGCAACAGTTTCAGGCTCTGAGCAAGTTAAATCCACTACGTGGTCAGCTTCGTCTCCAGTGTTAGCAAAGTAAAGGATACAAGAAGTACCATCGGCTACTGAAATTTGATTGCAATTAGCTGCTGGGAAAAAATTCTCATCAGTTCCAGCTGCATCTACAAAATGTAACATTTTCATAATTTTGTTTTTTTTGTTAATTAATAATTTGTTTGTTTGTTTGAGGTTTTGGGGTTTAAAGTTTGTGGCTTAGGTTAATCTACTAGAACTACGTCACCATCACGAATGACTCGGTAAAGTACATCTTTCCATGATATGTCGTGTCCAGCATGTTTATCGTAATATATCGTATCTCCATC
>Ga0206131_10000641_pt1 | contig 47539 bp, 67 predicted proteins | sample Helgoland_Spring_FD_148636 | JGI IMG/M metagenome (GOLD analysis project Ga0206131, IMG submission 148636) | Pelagic subsurface seawater microbial communities from Kabeltonne, Helgoland, North Sea - Helgoland_Spring_Bloom_20160517_1 | ecosystem: Environmental > Aquatic > Marine > Epipelagic ... | reverse complement strand
GTTATTGCTGGCGGTTGTGTTCATTGTTATAGCGCCGCCATAAGTGGCGGAGGATCTATTATAATTTACCCCATTGACCGTGATGTAGTCCCACCCATCGTTTTCATGAATGCCGTACACTTCAAAATTAAGCCGGTCATTAGACCCCTGCCAATATAAACCTCTGACACCGTTGCCGCCAAACGCGACCACTTCTCCATTGGTTATAGTTCCGCTGCCAATTACATCAGTAAAGCCAGCGAAGGCAGGCGGGACAAATCCAAAGACATCAACCGTTGGGATTGTGAATGTGCTTATTGTGACTGCCATTCTTCCACCTGATCTATGAACTCTTGTTCTTGAGCGACGAAAGATTCTATCTGCTGCTCAGGAGTGAGATTAGGATCTGGTTCTAAATAGAAAAATGATGTCTGCCCATTGCTAAACTCATGGGCGAACTTCAACAATCCATCTTCAACCGTGTAATCAGGCATCAGTCCAGACCGCCGCGCAGATGTCCTGTACTAGCTGAGATTGACCAGACACATCGTCTCCCGGTCTAAAGTTAAACGACCTATTCTGCGTGATCGGCAGAGTGTCGTCATCTGGGTCATCAACCGTTACACGATCATTAACTGTCACTAATGTAATCATAGTGGATGGGTCAGCGGGACTCATGCTCATGTTAGGTCTAACCATGATATCCACGAGTTCAACAGTTTTTGTCATTGTCATTTTACTTCTCCTTGAGTTTTAATTTAAGTTCGTCAATTTGCTCTTGCTGCTCTTTGATAGCTTCAACCAGTAAAGGCACTAACCTTGAGTAATCTACCGTCAAATAGTCTTCACCGGATTTGGATGTGATCTCTCCGGTAAACTCGTCTGTCTCCATATCAACCGGAGCTAGGCTAACCGCCTCCGGTAGAACTGCTTGGACTTGTTGAGCGGATAAGCCGACTTGCTGCTTCTCATTGGTATAACCCAATTCTTTGGCAAGATCGTTTTCCACATACTTAAACCCAGACAGAGATCGCACCTTATCAAGCGCGTTTTCTATGTTGCCGGTTTTAGTCTTGAGCCGTTCGTCGGAATAGTAAGCAGTGATATTTCCCGTTGCTGCGATTTGGTTAGCGACATAAAAAGACTTATTGTTATAGACACTAACCCAAGTGGTGTCAGCCATATAAATGCCGCCAGCATAGGTGGCGTTATACCAACCAGTACCACCAGAGCTTCTAAACCATCCAGAGCATCCAATGCTGTTAGCAACCCCCGAGTCATAACCGCACGACATACGGTTTGCGAATATTGTTGCAGCAGCCCTAACATTACTGTCAGTTTCTCCAATAGAGAAAATCTCGTTAGCCATCGCAGCATCGGTAAAGAATCGCACTCCCCCATATTGAGGCAGAACGAAAAACCTGATGCCTGTATGCCATTTGATATTTAGCTTGGTGTAATTTCCGCCGTAATTTTCCATTGAAGTGCCAATGGAGTAATTGTTCAGGTCATTGCCGCCGCCAAAAGCCAGTGAGGTAGATGAAACCGCGCTATAGGAGTTGTTTGTCCACTCACCGCCAATGAGCATTTGCCCTTGCCAAGTAAATCTTCTGGAAGTGTCTATGTATCCAGCAGACACAGCGTTAATAACAAAGGTGACGTTATTATTAGTGTACGTCCCCAGATAACCGCCGCCACTGTTGTGCCAAGTATCGTGAGCGTACATGCCCATCTGTATACCGGCAGTGGTTTTGACGTGCATCCTAGCGTTGCCATCACCGTTTAGATTTAGCTGCCTATTCCAACTGCCGTAGTTAACCGGAGCTTCTCCAATGGACAACCCCCCATAAAGAGCACCTGCGAAAGCTGAGTTGGAGGTTGTATTGAGATACCAAGTGGTGCTGTTATTAAGGTATAAACTACCTGTACGCGATTTTCTTATATCCCAATTGCCCCAAGCACTTTCAAGGAATCCAAAGTTTCCTGAGCTGTCACCGTAAAGTTGCATTAAATGCGCATCATTTGCGGATCTTAAAACTAACCCGCCAGAGGTACTGCTCCCTGAGTTCTTTATAACTAAAGACTGAGTTCCTGTGTTTAGCGTTTGAGGGCTAACAGCTCCATTAATAACAAAGGTTTTATTTGCTGCCGTATCAATCCCTTCAGGTAGAACGCGGAACACGCTGCTATTCCCAGAAGGATGAAAGGCAATAAGCCCGTTAGAGTTATAGATATTGAATGAGTTTGCTCCACCCCAGTTTGTATATGTGGAGCTACCTTTGAATATCTCTGTGTTGCCGCCTTCGGCTGTCAAAATCAAAGAAGAATAAGAGGTTTGCGTTGCACTCCCGATCTTAATACCGGCAAGGATGGCGCTACTTGACAGCACTTCAAAAGGAGAGCCAGAAGTTGAGCTGATTTTTAACGATGGATATTCGTATCTTGCAGTGAACGGCTCAAAGATAGCGTAGTAATTGTATTGAGCAGTATTGATAATAAGTAATGATGTATCAAAATGAAAGGTTACGTTCGCACCTACCGCTACAGTTCGCTTGAGGACGTTGTTGTGATAGTAGTAGGCGTTTGTGTTGTCATAAATGATTGACAGCTTATCGCCGATAGCGACAGTCCCAAAAGTCCCTCGGCTTGTACCGCTTTCGTATATATATAAAGTACCGCTGGCTACATACCAAGCATAATTTATATTGGTGTAGCTCGCACTGGCGCTAGGGTTTGTACTGATTCCCGCCATGTGTTCTACCAAGGTGGCAGGAGAGTATTCCATCTTTACGCCAGATTTATAGCCTGTGACGCTGTAAACGTGCGTATCCCAGCTATTTGATCCGGTGCCTGCACCTTTACCGAATTGGCTTTTTGCGCCATTAAGAGTTGCGTATGCACTGCCGACCAATTGCAGAGACGGTTGATCTAAGTTTGTGCCGTTGATTGTCCCAATGTTGGAAAGGTTTTTGCTGCTGTCTAGTATTGTAGTGCCGCCTATGTCTAATTGGCCGCTCTTATAAAACATGAAGTTACCGGCCGCGTTATAAGACTCTCCTATGTAGTAGTAATTGAAAGCATCAGTGGTTCCTAAAAACCCAAAGCCTCCGTGATCAGTGCTAGCAGATCCTAGAGCATGTAGGCCGAAAGCCCATCCACCCGTTTCTCCTTTCATGGTTATCAAGCCGTTTTGTAATTTAACCGGCCTATTTACTCCAGCCGTTATAGTAACGCCTGTGAAGTTTCGGCTTTGATCAAGAACACTGACGCCTGCAACTAAAAACTGACCTGATGGGCTAAATCCAAAAGAGTCTGCGGAACCCCCATTAGGTCGGATGTAAATTCCCCTGCCTGTTGCTGCGGCAAGGAATAATCCATCATCCGTCCCATCATTACCAAATACTCGGTTGTAACCATTGGTTATGCCGCCAAAGCCAATAACCCCGTAGCCGCCATACGTCCCATCTTCACCTACTTGAGTTCCTGTCTTGGCAAATATTTGACGGTTTGAGTCTATTACTGTGGTGCCTTGAACCTTATAAGTGGCAGAAGTATTTTGTAAATTTACCCCGCCATCGCTAATTTGAACTTGAGCGGCAGAGGCTCTATTTCTAAAGTTATGCGCGGTATTATCGTAATAGTTCCCTGCGTCTCCTGTATCCCCCAGATACATTCTAACTGAACCTTCGGGGTCTTTTAGTATGGTGTAAGTAATGTGACTCAGATCCATTATCTGAGTGTCACTGTTGTTATAAATAGCGTTTATAGACCGCAACTGACGGCTTGAGCTTATTACTGTGGTGCCGCCCATCGCCAAGTTGCCGCTAACGATATTAATTAACCCGTTGCCGTTAATCGTAAAGCGTTCGTTGTTGGTCGCCTTGTCAGTCCCTGTGGCAGTGTGGAAACGAATAGCCGCTGCATCGTTGGGGAAAGTGGTATGCAAATGGACATCGCCTTCAGAGTTGTCATACCAGATTTGGAACCCTTCTGTTGTTATCGCACCTTGATCAGATCTTAGGTTGAGAATAGGATCAAAATTAGAATTCCCTCTTATGTCTACAATTGAATCGGCTCCGATTTTTTTTACATCTAATTTATTAGCTAGGTTGGTCTGGCCAGCCACGTTAAGGTCGTTATAGACCCTTACGTTGACGTCGCCTTCTCCTACTGAAAATATTTTAACGCCGCTATTAGACATAGAATCATCGTAGAAGCGAGTACCGCCGTAGGTTCTAGATGCGCCTATCCGAACTCCGGTGTGCCACTGGATATCTAGTTTTGTATAATCCCCACCAACATTTTCTTTTACTCCTACCCCGATTGAATACATTTCAGGCGTAGAGGTGTTTAAGCCTCCAAAGTAAAGATTACCCGTTGCCACGGTGTCGTAGGAGTTGTTTGTGTCATTATTCCCGACTAACAGATAAGAGTTCTTCGTATAAACTCGGCTTGATTCTATGGCAAACCTATTTGCTTGACCTGCTGGGTGAAAGTTTATAGTTCCTTTTGATGTGTAGATGTTGAAAGCGTCAACGCCGCCCCAGCTTGTGTATGTATCGGATCCTTTAAACAGTTGAGCAGTCTGCGTTCCAGTACCATTTGCCGCATATAAGACTAAATTTGAATAACTGGTTTGAGAGCTATCTCCAACAGTTATAGCGGCAGTAGTACCACTAGGGTTTACTGTTAAGTTGCCTGTAAGCGTACCACCAGCCAGAGGCAGATGACCCACTTGTGAGTAGGTGTAAGCTGTATTAGCGTTTGTTGAGCTGCCGCTAGGCCATGACACTGCGCCTGTAAGCGTTCCGCCAGCTAAAGGCAAGTGACCTACTTGTGAGTAAGTGTAAGCAGCGTCCCAGTTTGTATTTGTCACATTGGACAGTACACCAGAATGAATCGTTTCCGCCGCGATCATCCCTGAGTCAAAGCTGTCTAATTGCTGCGTGGAAAAAGCCAATCCTGAAAAGTAGAACGAGCCACGCTTATTTGTAATTCTTATGGAGCTAAAATTGTCTAAACCAGTTGCTATTTTAACAATCGCTTGTCCATCGTGTTCAGTGGCATTTCCCTCATTGCTATTCTCTACTGACTGCCCTGTGCTTATCCTGCCGAGAAATACTAAATCGCCGTCAGCTTGTATCGCATGAACATCAACGTAACCCCCATCAGACCATTTTAGAAATGACATATAACAAGTGTCAGCTCCAGCAGGGATGTTGTACTGCTTGTATGCCCCAGCGTTATAGGTATAAGAATATCCTGCGGCGAGTTTTATGCTCCCCCACGAGTCTGATGTAGTGCTTGAAGTCCAAGTTCCAGACTCAACATCTTGATCCGTTGCTTTAAGATAAGTCTTTGGAATATTAGCGCCATGACTAAACTCAAACGTATCGCTCGCAGTCTTCCATAGGATAGAAGCATCTGTCGTAGAATTAACCGCGTCTTGGATAGTAATACCCGCATTATTAGCGGTGCTGGATGAGTCTCCGGTCGCGTAGTTGAGCGTTATATTGGGGTCTTTCACCGTCAGATTATCGGTATTTACGGTCGTGGTTGTTCCGCTCACCGTTAAATTTTGAACCGTCAAAGTGTTGGTGGAATCGTTAAAGGTCAAGTTAGCTGACGCACCCAAAGACCCGCCGTCATTGTATTGAATTTGAGTGTCGCTTCCTGCTGGGCCTGTTACTGCTCCTGCGTTTACTGCTACGCCATTAATGTATAGGCCGTCAGTGAAGTTAGCATCTCCACCAAATGTTAGCTTGCTTCCGTCATAAGGAACGTACATTGAGAACTGTGGACTTCCTATGCTGCCCAGTATCCCGCTTCCAGAACCTATAGCGTCTCTATCGTTGAAGAAGTAAAGACCATGAAGCGGGCCATAAGCTGAGTTGGGGGTGCCGCCTGTTGTTCCTCTGCCTCCGAAGAATATAGCCGTAGAATCATAATCGTCTGCATTAGCCCCTTCTTTGGACATTAGATAAACAGAGCCGCCTTTGATTAACGTCTCGTTGTCTCTGTTGTTGTCTGTGAAAATCGTAGTGTGAGCGCCGCCAACAAACACAGCCTGACCAAAATCGGGATGCACAAACGAAGATGCGTTAGGTATAGATACCCTCCGCTCTGTCGCAGTCGGAGATCCTGTGGAGGGGTATGGGCTTAAAGATCCGTCAGTGACAGTTATGACTACTTTTATAAAGTAACGCCCTTTAGGAAATACAACTGTATTCCTGCTAATCGGTATGTTTATAAAGTAGTCGTTATCAACTAGACCAACCGGAACTGAGGTTCCGTCTATGGCATCACCAAACGGAGACATGGTTGGATAATCATCAAGGATGCCATTTCTAGTGTCTAATGACGCAACATGACTTCCGCTATCTTTAACCCTAAAGTTAGAAAAAACGTAGTTAGTTCCAGTATCGGTGTACCAACTGTCAGCAGTAATGCTTCTAAAAGATGTCCAAGTGCTTGGACTACCAGTGGATGCGTCAGCGTAGAAAAGCTCTACCTGTATACTGTCCATGATGCCGTTTCTAGCATTTGCTTGACTAGATTGCGTCCCTGACGTTAATGGCCCCAAGTAATAGCTAACAATAAAATCAGGGAAGGCTAGATCCTGCCTTCTGTTGTCAAACAAGAAATAGCTAGAGTCATTTGCTAGAACAACCGTCGCGCTTTTTTGGCTTGTGGTATACCTAGACTCGGATGAATAGTCTTGTTCTCCGCCGGTAGCAAAGCTAACAGTGTTAGCCTCCACGTTTAGCTTTGACCCGTCCCAAGTAAGCACTTCGCCAGAAGAATTACCAACAGACAGTTTGTATGCGTCCGTGTCGTAACCTAAGAAGAACCCTGAAGTGTTAGCCTTTAAAAACTCGTCCATTGTGCCGCCGTAAATGGCACCTGTGCTGCCTATGCTAACGCTTCCAGTAAACTCTCCAGCGGATGCGTTTACTGTTCCTGTGACAGCAAGGTTTCCGCTCGTATCAATTGTTAAAGTTTGATTGGTGCCGTCAGCAAAACTCATAGAACCATTTGATCCAAGGAAAAAACCTTGAGCAGTTGATCCGTAAGTTGTATGGCTACCAGAAGTCAGCGATGCTGAATTTATAGTTATGCCGCCTACACTTCCCGCGTTTAGCCCTAAATTGACACTTGTATCAGCGTCTTGTATGGCACTGTCAGCAGAGCCAAGGCTTGTTTGTACTCCTGTGGCCAAGTCTGTTTTAGGTATAGTAATTCCGCTTAGGGTCAAGCTGGTTGCGGTGATTGCGCCGGTAATGGCCAGATTGGTGCCGTCAAATGCAAGCGAGTTGTTCCCCGCGTTGCCGATACTGAATTTGTAAGCGTTCGTATCATATCCAAGGAAAAACCCTGTGCCGGTGTTGTATGCACTCTGACCGCCTTTAATGGCTCCGCCAGAGTCCATCGTGATACCGCCGCCGGTAATTGTTACACCCGCATTGATAGGCTCTGCTAGGCTCGTCCAGCCCCGCAAAAGCTCTGCAATTGATGGCGCTCTACGGTCAAGACGGTCAACCCTTGGATGCGCCCACCGGACTATAGAGGTAGGAGTTGCTACGCCATAATAATTGTAAGTTCTGACTGAGAAAGTGGTTGCGTCTGTCTCAGATCCGTCTCCAGAGAATCTAAAGTCATCAAACGCAGTTACCTTCACGCCTGTGGATAAGTTGTATATTCCTCCCTTCCCGCTGTTTGAGCTTGTATTAGATGGGTTAATAAACCCAACTAAAAGATACCACTCTCCTTGTGTCGGTAGATCGGTCGCGAACCAGTATTTATTGGCATCTGCCCCAGAGCCGTCATATGCGTATAGGTTTAAAGTAGCGTCAGTGTTAGAAAAGTTGTAAGCGCCAAGATAAATAGTTCCGTTTGTATTGTCCTGTTTTATAAAGACAGAGAACCTATAAGTTGTGTCGCTGGCAATTGGGAACTTGTTTGCGGTTGAGGTGTTCTGAAAACCACCATCTGCCCCGCTGCCGTCTGTGGATGTAGCCTTCCAAATTCGCTCAAGCTCACCATGCGGCCCATTTTCAACTACTACTGCGTTTTCAGAAGTCTCGCCGTTTACATTCCATATCCCCTTGCCTCCAGTGCCTACAGTCCACTCACTGTCATCTGCGCGAGGCAACAGAGATATCTGGTCTGCCGCTTGGTTTCCAGCAGCCGCATCACTAGCGACTGTGCTTGCAGCCGTTCCTCCAACTGTGACGCTGTTGGCTATAGAGCCTGATGTGGCTGTGATAGCGCCGGTAATGGCTGCGCTAGTGGCCGTGAAAACTCCTGACTCAGTTACCCTGAACGGTGCTGTAGCCCTATTAGCAAACGTTTCTCCAGCCCAAAACCTAACGTCATCTCCTGCGGTAACAGTTGACGCAAGGCCCATAGAGTCTGCGGCATCTGCAATGTAATCAGTCGCAATGGTAAAGCCGCCTATAGCGCCCGTTGTAGCTGATAGATTACCCGTTACCGTCAGCCCTGCCGTGGGCTTGTAGGTTAACCCGCTAGTAGCGTTGCCTATAGAGAAGGCCGCATCTCCGGCGTCTGTGCCAGTTCCAACGAACCCTAGGTAATACCCCGCCGTTGAGGTGTCTTCGTAAGATGTTTTACCAGCCTTTAATGATCCTAGACCGCTGCCGCTTGTTGTGGATAAGGTAATGTTCCCTGTAAGAATGTTTCCGCCCGATATGGTGGTAGTGTCATCCGTTAGATCGTCTTCAAGGATTACAGTTCCATCAAGCCTGTCTACACTCAAAGTTCCAGTGCTAAAGTTTGAAGCGTTTAGGTTTTCTACAGTAATGGTTCCGGCGTCAATGGTTCCTGCCGTAATAGCTGAAGCGTTTAAGTTCTCAACATCAGCGTTTTGCGCCTTTTTGAATTGACCGGTTACTTGAGCCGTATACCCGCTAGCAGAGCCATAAACATTGATAGATCGCAGCTTAAAATAATAATTTGTGTCATAAGACAACCCCGCAGATATGCCCAAGATAACTTTCTTGGACTTAGCTACATCGCCGTAATAAGTGTTTAAAAGGGTGCCGGTATCAGGAGTGAATCCAGATGTTGCTGAGTAATGCACCTCAACCGCTCTCAGGTTGGTATTCGCAGGGTTAGTCCAAGTTAATTCAATAAAGAAAGGCTTGTCAGTGGTAGCTGCTGCGCTTGTAGGGGCTGATATAGTGTTGGGTTGCAGTATTGTTATTTGACTGTAAGAAACAAAAGCAGAATAGACGTTATCCCAAGAGAAATGTCTAATCCGAACGTCATAGATCTTGCCCACTGATACGTTAGGAATGACCGCGTTATTTGAAGCCTTACCAGATACCCCTACAACGCTGTAATCTGTATCCGTTGACTCTTTAAACTGAAGCTCTGTGCCTTGTACCGCTTCGTCTAGATCATTTGTCCAAGTGGCTATTATGTCAATCTTGGCGGTTGGGCCTTCTACTCTAGTGCGTTGAACTAAGCCGTTGTCCCCTACGATAGTAGGTATGGCTATTGATCTGTCCCCAGTGCTAGGCTGGTCTGAGTCGGCTTCTTCTGGCTGATAATCTCCCGCTGCATAATCGTAGACGGTATCATCTATCTCTTGAAGAGTTAATCTGGTGCCTGCAAATAAAGAGCCATCTACCTCAAAAAACTCCATCTGCATGGTTTTAACTTCAAATGTCTTTGGGTTGCCTGTTCCGTTGTAGTCTTCCCCGAATGATAGGCGCTCATTTACTAAATAAACCCAATCATTAGGTTGTAGAGCCATAAACTCTAGAGTCGCTAAAACGGTCATCGTGGTTGTTTGGCGCTGCCTAACTAAAGCAATCTTTTGCAGCCTTTGAGCTTGGGTAGAGCTTGTGGTGAAAGGCAACTGTATCTCTAAAGTCTTTTTATAATTAGCGTTTGACTCTCCGGTTGGTGTATCAGCGCCCAAGTAGGCGTTGCTAGAAAGTATTGGAGCCTCAACCCCTTGATAGTTGTTGGCTGGCGATACATAAAGAGCCTTTACCGCGTTGTATAAATCTCCGCCGCCTGATTTGGTGCTCAAGCTTATAGGCTGCAAGATATCATCGTCTCTAATGGTCAAAGACGCAGACTGATCTCCTCCAACAAATAAGTTGAATTTGCCGTTGGTGTAGGATATTGAGCCAGAGCAAGCTGTTAAAATGCCCTCAAGGATTCCATCTAATGTGGCTGATGCGTTGGTGAACCCGTTGGCTGTGTACCTGTTCTCGTAGGACGAGCCGTTAGCCAATACAACCTGCTGATCGCAGATATCTGCCGCCTTGTAGAAGCCCCCTACTGTATTCGTATCATTTATCTCGCTGGCAGTAGACTTTAGGCCGTAGGTAGTATCAACCAGAAAATCTCTAGCAATTAGAGCAGGGTTATCTGACCATGCCGTAGTGGATGTTCTTGGGTCGTATACCTTCTTGCCTTTAACTTTGAACCAGATCTTGGGGATTGAAGCCAGTTTTTCTGGATCATAAACAAGCCGCATGAAGACGTAAGCCATGCCCTGAAACTTAGCATTCGTGCCGTACCCCAACCCCGTGATACTGCCAGCATAACCATCGCTAGTTGTTTGGCTTCCATCGTGGAAGGTGTACCGGAGCAGTCTTCCGCCAGTAAAGGCGTTGTCGTTTTCTGTGTTGGTTAGATTTGAATTGGTTGCTGTATAAACGGTCTCGCCGCTAATGGTAGATGTTGAGGTTGTAATCAGATCCGTGTCTATATATACGCCTTCTAAAGACTCAATCTCATGACCCGCTAGAACGATGCCTAGGTTTAGAGTGTTGTTTTTGTTGCCGGAAGTTCGCATCTTGACGATGGTTCCCGCTATTCTGGTCTCCCCGTAAACAATCTGACGAGGCACTTGAGCGCCCGTACCTGTGACCTTTGTGCCGAAGTTTTGAGCGGTAGCCTCAACCCCCCTGCTGGTCAGCATACCTATGCCGCCAGCTATCAGAGTCCCAAGTCCGGTTATTAGAGCGTATTGACCGGCTAGCGCGGCTAGCCCTCCCGCTGCGGTAATTGCTGAAGCAAAAAGAGTGGGAGCAAGAGTTCCTGCGGACAACACAACAAGAGCGATTGTTGCCGCCGCGATTATCGCCGTTTTTATTACCTTAGCCATATATTCTGAACGCCATTTGGATTAGATTGCTGTTCTTCCTTGTGAAGCCGTTATCAGAAGGGCATAGCACATTGGCCCCATAACTGATTCCCGCAACCTCAGAACCGTTCTCTTTAATCACCACTAAGTCGCCTTTCTGCGCCTCTTTAACTCTAACCAAGCCTTTGGCCATCGCCGCTTTCTCTATGCTCTTTCCTAACGTTCTGCCATAACCCTTGATTGCCTGTCTTGCCGAAAGCTCGTCTTCCCATATTAGCTCGTCAGGGATTAAATTTTCCCCTGTCATTGCTTTGATTGCTGAATCGCTAAATAAACAACAATCCCACTTGCCCCACTGGAAAGGGGTCTTTTTGTGCTTTATTAAAAAATCACGCAAACATTGGTCCCAATTAGGAAGTTTTTTCATCTTCCGCCGTTAAACCGCCCTGCTCCGTTATCATTGTATCGGCCCCAGTTAATTTTCATATCTTGAATCTTTGCCACTTCATTAAGGCTGCTGTCATTAGCATAAAGAGATGCCTGTGATTCTTTTGTATATCTGTAGTTTGATGGCCTTCTAAGATCCATTAGCCTGTTTTCAGTTTGCAGGGTTATGGATGATCCGTTTGGGTTGTCTGATATAGACATCTGCATCATGCGGCCCTTATACAAAATCATAGATGCGACCACTTGGTCTGTGCCGCCGCTTAAAAACGCCATGAGAAGCGTTATCGGCCTGTTCTGGTAGTTTTCAGTTAAGGCATAGCCCAACACCTGCGAATCCATTCCCGTAATGGAGAACGTAACTCCTGCGCTTGAAAGGTCATTTGAATCTTCTATTTCTGAGATAGCGAGTAATTCTCCGGCACCCTCGTAGGTTTCACCGTCAATTACTAAGTCGCCAAGACTGGTGTGCAAAAGTATGTCGTCGGTATCAAATTCTGCTTTTATTGCAAAGACAATGTTCTGGTGATCTTCAGCTAGCTTGACTGCTGTTTTTGTGTCTATTTGTCTCGTAGCCATTAGCTTACCTCAATGAAATCAAAAGACACTCCGTAGGTTGAAACATGGTTTGAGTCCCAATCTACAGAATTTTGGGCCAACCTGAATCTAGACCTATTAAATGAGGTGCTAAACCCAACAACGTGATTATCTGCTAAGTCTTGCCTCAACTTTGGCTGAATTGCTACTGAGTAGAAGTTTTTAGCCCCTGCATTATTGGTCTCAACCGCGTCAGCCGTAACCATTACCAATTGGATAGGGCTGCTTACAGTGGCTGATCCTCCGTCATAAATGGCCAAATAGTCGCCCTTTTTTATAGTTCCAGTTGACGTATTGCCGTTAGTGCTCAAAGAAAGGGCTGTTGATCCTTTTACGTTCTGACGTATTTTGCAACCAGTAACGCTTGCTTCTGTTGTTAAATCTGCGTCAACGGTTACGGCTGTGCTGCTTAGTTTGGTTAATATCTTAAATGTTCCGGCGTTTGCTTCATTGGTAGCGCCTGAGACGGTTATGTAGTCGTTAGTGCTTACCCCAGAAAACGGGGTTCCTGATGCTACCGCTGTTATCGTGGTCCCAGAAAATGACAGGGTCGCAGATGTTACGTTGGTTCCGCTGTTAACTCTTATATCTCCAAGCAATACTGATCCATCGTATGTGCCTTGCGGGGTCTTTCCGTCTGGGTCTACGAATTTAAAGTAGTTTGTTGTGCCTTTAAGCTCTAACAGGAAAGCTTGCCACTCTGCCGCTTGCGATCTATTCATTGGGGGTAATGATACGCTTCCTGACCAATAAACAGCGTCATATTCTTGGGTTCTAAACTTACCAGTGAATGGCGAGCTTGTAGCCCCTATCGCACGAGTCAGAGAAAAGCTTGATCTTACGAACCAAGGACTTGACGGCATTAGTATAGTTCTAGGCACCTAATAAACCCCTTCTGTATGTTCCGCCCCTGCGAGTAGATTCTAGTACCGCAGTCTTAGTTACATCGCTTATCTGTGGCAACATTTTTTGAATCTCCGCCCTAACCGTTGGGACTACGCCTGTGGAGAAGTTTAGGCTTTGATTGACAATGAAAGTATCCCCACCTAGTTTGTTCTTGGTGTCAGCGTTCGTTTTAATTGTTCCTGACGTGTTAGGCACAAATAACTCCGGCCCTCTTTCGCCAACTAAATAAGGAGTTCTGCCTTGCAGCGCCCCTCCTCCTGCGAATGATCTTCCCGAGCCAGCCCCTCCACCCCCGCCAAAAGGAATCGTAGGCTGGGCTTGAAATCCGGGGATTGACGAGAATACCGCGTTTAATATTTTATTCACCACCGCCATTTGAAGGAAGGTAGCTATGATTTGAGAGACTATATTCTTTGCAAAGTTCTTGAATGACTCAAGTGCGTCTCTGCCGGACAACAAGGAATTAACGAAATCATTTGTGAATGTCTGAGCAAGGCTTGCAATCGCGGGAGCCATTGTTTGAGAAAACGTCTCTGCCGCTTCTTCGCCTTTCTCTCTAAGCTCTTTTATCTGCCCTGTTATTCTCCCCATGACTTCCGCTATAGCTTCTTTGTCAGTGGTGCCAAAAAGATATGATAGAACCGCAGCGTCACCTTCGTTAATTAGCGCCTGCAAAGCGTTAAGCTGGGCTTGCAGTTTTTCAAAAGGTTCTACAGTGCCTTCTACGACAGACTTTAATCCTGAGAACTGATCATCTAAAGCTCCCTCGTCTAGATCATCCCTCATGCCGTTAAGCATCTCTCTTACCCTTTGAATATCGTTCGCAGCATCCCCAGAAGCATCACCAAGGGAAGCTTCAACGAGAGCTAGGTCAGCAAAAGCCTTGTCTAGCTCTTGAGCGGGGCTTATTGTGTCTTCTAGGAGCTTTTTGAAAGCCTCTCTAGCAGATATAAGCTCTGCGCTTGGGCCTTTAGGTTTGGTCGTCGTTGAATCCCCGTCTCCGACAGCAGCCGTAGGGACCATTTCTGTCAATTGAGACTCCAGCTCTTCACCTACAAACGCTAGCCTGCCCTCAATAAAGTTTCTTACCTTCTCATTGTCTAAAACATTTCCAAAAAGATATGCGTCAAATGCTTCGGCTATTGCTCCTTGACCCTCGCTAAGAGACTTTAGCTCTTGAGCTTCCATGCCCTTGAATACTTGGTCTATTCTTTCTGACGAAACGCCCGCCTTTTCTAGAAATGACTTTATATCTTCTAAATCTTGCCTGTATTGCGCTCTTCTTGCATCTCGTGCAGCCCTATTGCTTTGGGTGCCTGTAGCTAATGACTCATTGAATAGAACGTCAGCTTTGATCTCCGCTTGAATCGCTTTCTTTATGTCGCCTACTGCGGATGTAAGTACCTCTGCAGGCGATCCTCCTTGATTGACTAAGTCTATAGTTTCTGTAGACACATTGGCGTTTGCGGCTTGAACAATTGTTGTTGCTGACGCGGCTATCTCTGCAAAGTAATCAGCCGTATCCTTGAGCATATCCCCAAAGCCGCCAGTGAAAATTGCATCGCTTAACCCTTTGAAGGCTATTTCTGTATTGGTTAGCTTAGTGGAGAGGTTGTCCATCTTGGAGGCCATTGCGCCCCCAAATTGCTCGTTCAGTCCTTTTGTCAACGCGCTCATTATGGTTCTTGCGCCGTCTGCTGATTTCCCGAACTTTTGCACCTCATCTTTTGATATACTAAGTTCTCTGCTCAGTATTCCGAATACGTCAATGCCCCGATCAGCGAGCTGGTTCAGATCTTCAAGACCCAAGCCTCCTTGTACCGATCTCTGTGTAACCCTTACGAGGGCCTCAAAAACACCTAGCTGATCAACGGATACCGAGGCTGTATCCGCAAAGGTTTGAAGCATTTCAGTGGTAGGTTCAACTCCCGCCGCCTTTAGTGTTATGAAGGCTTTAGTGACGTCTTCAACTTGGAAAGGGGTGGTCTGGGCAAACTCAATAATCTGAGCCATTGCCTTGTCGCCAGCCGCCATAGATCCGAAAACAGTGTTTAATGAATCCTTTAGATCCTCAAACTCCATTCCGACTCTTGCGATGCCTTTTAAAGCTCCTATCGCAGAAATGCCAGCCAGCACACCAGCTAAAGGAGCTATAAGTCCTTTAACGGATGAACCGAATCTATTGACTGGCTTTTGATCAAAGCCGCGATTGATCTTGCTTTTTATGCCGTTAAGCTCGGTAGTAAGACCTTTGGTGTCGGCCTTAATCTGGATTACTAATTCTTCTACGGTAGCCATTAGTCTGGGTTTAGCTCCATCAGTTCTTCTAGCTCTGATCTACCCATTGGCTGCTGTTTATCGCCGCCGTTAAACTCCTTGAAGCCAGCGAGCGCAGAGTAGATCTCTATTGGGGCCATCTGCCAGAACTCTGATGGCTGTATCCCAACCATCCCTACGCAAATCTCGTAGAATCTTTTCCAAGATATAGTCTCTAGCTCTCCGGCTCCTGCTTTTTTTCATCGCTCTCCGCACTGGGATCACTAAGCGTAGATACTAATAACTGCGCGACTGCGCCACAACAAGAGACTATACCTGAATCCTGTATAAGCCCCTTGATATCTTTTTCAGAGAAATTATTGCCGCCGCCTCTTAGGGCGTGGTAGAGGACAACCGCTAGATCGTTCAACCGAACATCACCGTCCGATAATCTTTGGGTGATCTGTAAAATGCCCTTATCTAGAGCCGTTTCAATCTTTATTAAGGAATCTACAGTAAGTCGACAAGAATACTCATTCTTCGCCAGTGTTATCTGCGTCTCCCCCTTCATCGGGTTCGTCATTTGACTTCTCCTTTATGCTCCCGTTTAGGAGCTTTAATACCCAGTTTTCTTCTCTATCGTCTAGAGCGCAGCTTTCTACAGTGAAAGATTTGCCGTCAACCTTTAAGGTCTTTGCGTTTGATAAATCAGAGCCGACAACAATCTCATCGCCTCTCATCATCCCTGCTTTGGATGTCTTGCCGTGACTAATAGTTACGCTTTTCCAAGACATAGATCACTCCTAACCGGTGATGGCTGTAAACGCTACTGCTCCGCTAGACTCTAGCGTTATGCTGTAGGTTGCTTCGCCATTATATTCGCCAGCATACTCTAATGAAGTTAGCTGGAAAGCCCCTTCGTAAGTCCCTAAAGCCGGAACGATCAACTGATAGTTAGAGAAAGTGGAAGCGCCTAGCTTTGCCCTTAGAGCAACGTCAGTTACAGAGTCAACAAATACGCCGCTGCCGCTAATGGATAAAGAGTTCACCCCTGCCGCTGCTAAGATTTCCCTTGCGCTTGCGCTATCCTTGTTGGTTATGTCAACCAGCTCATTGTTTGACGAGATAGAGGTTGATCTTAATCCCCCTACGGTCGTGAATACTTCTGGGTCAGCGCCGTCACTTAGCTTTACCAGTAACGCCTTGCCTTGTTGTGCAGCCATTATCTATTCTCCTATTAAGCGAACGCAATCGCGCCAGAGGACTCAAAGGTTACGCTGTAAGTAACCTCGCCGTTGTACTCGCCGCCATGCTCTAAGCTAGTGATGAGGAATGATCCTGAGTATGTCCCAAGATCCGGCACGATAAAACTATAAGCGTCTAATGTTCCAGCGCGAAAGTTCGTGACCAGTTGATTCTCTGAGATTGAGTCAGTGAATATTCCTGACCCTGAGATAGTTACCGATGTCACCCCGCCTTGCGGCAAGAGAACCCTGCTATTCCCCGCAGAGTCTTTATTCGTAACATCAACCATCTCGTCATTCAAGGTGATAGATGAGCTTCGTAATCCGCCAATAGTGGTTTGAGTTCCGCCGACTGCCACTTTGATCAGGACAGCCTTACCTGTTTGTGCTGCCATATTATTTTCTCCGTTAAGAAGTGCCTAAAATAACTGCACGAAACCTCATGACCCCGTGTCTTGTGAGTCCATCTGGATCTCTAATTGTATCACTAAATTCCATCCTCATATTGATGAGATTGAAACCTGTGACGGTTAGGTTACTATCATGCAACAAAGTATGCACTCTGTCCATAATGTTTTTTGCTTGCGCGGACCCAGCGACTCTGCTCCAAACGTGTATTACTACCGTTGTTTCAGAGCCAACTTCATCCTTAACACTATAATCTAACGCCGTGTCTTCCCCAATCTGGACTATAGGGTAAGCGGTGCCTTGCGGGATCTCGTCATGTACGGAAGCGCCCAGAGTTGACGTAAGGACGCTATCGCCGTTTAGCGCGGCATATATGGTCTTTTGAAGCTCAAACTGCCCGATACTCAATTGGTTAGCCCCTGCTTGACGAATATGGCCCTTATCTTGTCTTGATTCTTATTCAAAGCTGGTTCCATGAACGGCCTTGCGGGCATGTTAACCGTCCCGTATTCCAATGCTTTGCTATAAGGCGCGGCTGATACCACTGACCCAACAACGCTCCTAGCTCTGCCGCTAACACGCAACCCAGCTAATTCTACATCAGTAGTTATGTTTGAAACCAAGAAGCCGGTATCGCTTGCGGGCGGCTCTCCTGCGGCAGACTGCGTATGCGTCCGGCTGGGATTGTACTTCTTCACAGTTGACCCTGTTTTAGCGCCTCGCATAATACTTTGGACTGCTTCATTCTTGACTAGATTAACCGCCCTAAACATAGCTGCCTGACAATTCTTCTCAGGTAGAACGCCAAGCCTTCTTTGCATATTATTTAAGAACTGAGTCTGGTTTTTTATGATTATCATGAGGCTACCCCCTCCTCAGCCGTTATTACCAGAAACTTATTCCTCTCGTCTTCATTGATGACGCTGCGTATATTGTAGATCTCTGAGTTCCAGCTTATTCTGTAAGCCGTTGTAATGCCTGCTATGTATCGCGTTGTAAAGCGCCACAAGCCTTTTTCTGTGAGCTGCCCCTGTAGGTATGGTTCTGTTCCAGAAACCTGTGAAACGTGCGCGTAAACGCTTTGAGCGGTGTTCCATGTATTTGTGTAGCCGCCGCCACCATCTGCTGCCCTGCTAACCGACTGAATTACGATTAGCTGTCTCATTGCACCATTTGAAGCTGCCATTAGCCAAGCGCCATGTATTTAGAGCCACCGGCCCCGCTCATTACCTTATAAGGTTGGTAAAGTTTTGCGACCATAGGCGGAAGGGATTGTGTCTGCTGGTAATCCTTCATATCGCCGCGTTGATCGTAAAGGTATGCGATATGCTGCAACATTCCTATCTTCAAAGGCTCTGGGATGTTAGCTACCGAGTTATACCCTGCTACATACGTCACTTCTATCGCGTTAGCCACTCTAAGCGCCGTTGGGAAGGTTTCTCCAGTTCTTAATACTACCCGCGCAGGCTCTCTAGCGGAGTCCACATAGTACCGAGAGCTTGCCATAGTCGTACCTGAATCAGCGTCATCAAAAGTTATTAGAGAAGTGACTGTCTGCAAAGGAGGCTTGGGTAAGGATATAAAGTTTTTGTAGAAGTTTAGGTAAGGACCAACTTTCGTGCCTTCCCAAAGAGGGTCTTCTGATATTCGGTCTGTATCAAGCTTTAAGATTAACGTCTGGGTAAACAAGGCTCTGCCGGTGTAGCCTTCACAGAAAATCCTGACGGCCTTGATAAAGCTTGTGAGCAATGCGTCTTCGGAATTACCGCTAATTCTAAGATAGTCTTTTACGTCAGATAGCGTCAAAGGCTCACTCGTTGGCGCGGTATCAACTACTAGACCAGCCATATCAACCTCAATTCTTTTGGTAGGTTATAATTAAACTTCCTGAGCAATCCTGCGTTCCCGAGCTAGAGATAGCCGTTAATTTTACGTCTGACTTCTCTGGCACTGTGATAGGAAGGCTTAAATCTATTAGAATCTCCCCAGACCCAAAAGATACTTTCTCCTTGGTCCTGTAAACAGATCCAACCTCCTTTACCTCCAACCTGCCAGTGACGTACTTGTTTGTGGCCTCTGTCCCAGAGCTAAAGCTTACCCTGCTTATGTACGCGGTGTGTCCTCTAGGAACTGTCCATGTCGCCATCAAAGTTTGACTCTCGCCTTGCGTTATCTTAGCTAATACGCTGGCTGGCACTCCGCTCGTTACTGTCCCGTAACCTATGTATATGTCACCTTCTTCCTTATTTGTAGATCCTGCGGTTAGCACATAGGCTCTATAGACTCTAAGGAAGGCTTTTGTTGTATTTACGGCAGTTTGCCCGTTAAGAGATATTTCCTCAGAAATCTCTACATAGTCTCCGTCAACACCTTCAACTCTTACAGACCTTGCGCCGTCCCCTGCTGACGCATCTTCTTCGCTGCTAGAGCTTACCTTTAACGCTTGAGCTGAAGAAAGTGCATCAAAGTCATTTCCTGCGTCAGATATAGTTTTTTTGTCTGTGGAGACCCCCGCGCTATATCCAAATTTATAAACCGCGCTAGTTCCGTAGACTTCTCCACGGCGTAATTGTAATCCATATATTGAATTTAAAGACATTCTATTTAATCAGGTTTGGCAAGACTGCTGAGGTTATCATTAATATGTAGACACCCCAGATCATGTTCTCAAGTCTTCCGAACTTTTTGTCACCAGACTCCATTCTCTCTTCTATTCTCTTATACCTTTCGGCGCAAACTTGCTCATGCGTGTCTATTTTGGCTGCGACCAAATCCACCGTATTGTTGTCGCTCATGGTCTCGCCCTAAAGAGTCTTTTTTGCTGCTTTTTTCCGTGGAGACGGCTTTTTTGCATTTAGACTATCGGTTTCTTTTTCAGCCTTTGCTTTAGGTGCAGGCTTAGTGACTTCAGGCTCAACCGTTTTTACTTCAATAGCCCAGCCGTTAGCAACAAATCCGTCCAAGGTGGACGATTCCGTGTCTTCATTAGTAGAGATGATAGAGTCAGCCTCTAATAACTGAAGATTACCATCCTTGCTTTGCCAAGGCTTAGGAACGATTATTTTGTATGCCTTCATAAAATACTCCAAAAAAATTAAAGGGGTCTTGCGACCCCCTTAACTCACTTTTTACACAGCCGACAAAGTGTCAGCGTCAGTGCTGTGTCGGGCAGAGCCTTTCACAATTGAGACAGCGTAAGGAGTACCATTGGTGTGAGTGCCTGTGAAATCAGCCACTACCCGCAGGTATCGCTTTCCGCCCACATAACCGATAGAGGTTACTTGTGGAGTCTCAGCGTTATCATCCAGAGTCAAAAAGATTCCGTTTGAATCTACTGTGCCGTCCGTAACATGCAACGCAGAAGTTACCGCGCTGTAAGTAGAGTCGTCATCAGAGTCTTCAAGTTTGAAATCAATCTTAACGCTTGAGCTTAAAGTATCGCCCTCAACGCCTGTGTCCACTACTGCCATAGCAGACTCAAAGCCTTGAAGATCAACACCAGTACCATTAGCGTCAGCCGTTCCGACCACTGGAGCGATAGACTGAATGACCTTGACGTTATTAGCTAAGTCTTTCATTTATATCTCCTTATGCAGAAATCTTCTGCTTAACAATTGCTTCAGCCAGAATTACCTGACCACCTACTCTGCGGCGAGCAATGTAGCGCACGTTGCCAGTTGTAGCTTGAGTGAACGGATCGCGTAATACGGCTAGCGCAACACGGTCAACGATCATATAGCCTCTCTGGAAATCACCAAACGCTACAGGGTAGTTACCAGCGCCGACATTCGGCATATCTGCCGCTTCAACGTATGAGTAGCCCAAGATAGTGTTGGGTGAACCGCTCTCTAAGCTCATGCCAGCTTGGAAGACGTATTGACCAGCAGTGTCCTTGAGCTTGCGGATAGCAGCCAAAGTAGTCCGGTTAAATACGAAAGTAGCATTACGGCCATAATCAGACTTAATGCTATGCACCAAGGTGATTAAGCCATCGCCAGTCAGTAATGCGCCAGCGCCAGAGTTGACTTCAGCTACATCAGAGTTAGTCATAAAGCCTTCAGGCTTGCCTACAGCGTTTCCACTGACGAAAGCTGCGCCTTCTGCTTTAGCCATCTGCTCAGTGAACTCAGACTGCATTTCTGCTTCAAGGTCAAAGACTGAATCTTCAAGATCCTGCTCTGAGATATCTACCAAGGCATACTGTTCGTGAGCCGGAATTTCTTCCAAGCCTACTTGATAGCCGGTAGTCTCTGCGCGAGTGCCACTTTCAGCAACCCAAGCTGCTGCGAATTGACCAGTACGCTTAGGAACTTGAATAGATCGCTGTGCAGTTGAGCGTGTTCGCGCAATGCTTCGGATCGGAGAGATCTCAGTGATGCCTTTGATTAACTCTCGGACATACTCTGGGGGCGCTAAGTAGCCACCAGTGCTGTCGTTGCTAACCGTTAAAGCTTTGCGCTCTTCTGGAGAGATCCCTTCAATACCTTTACGGCAAAAAGAGTCCCATGCTTCCAAAGCTTGATCGCGCTGCTTAGATTCTGCACCAGAGGCAGGACGGCGTAACATGGTTTCCATGCGATCCATCTGGTCTTTGATGTTTTCGTTTTGCTGCTTTTGGAGAGTGATTTGCTGGTTCACTTCTTCAAGAGAGTCAAGCTTAGATTCAATCTTGCCGATTTTCTCATCCAGAAGTGGATCATTCACACCCTTAGCAACATTTTCCAACTTTTGGTCGTAGCTTTTTTTGAATTCATCAAAAGCTTGGCCCATGTCGGAGATGGCGTTTTTAATGTCGTCCATCGTTTCGCTCCTTAAAAGGTTTTTAGTGTTTGAGTTAGGGTTTTTACGGCTTGCGCCAAATCAGCAGGACTTTCAGCATCGCGCTGAATGAATGCTTCATGAACGGCCTTAGCCGCTACTTTCGCTTCTGAACGAGAAAGATGAAAAACATCGCGCAGTTCATTTTCCCATTCTCTAATTGAAATCTCATCAGCCTTTACAGAACGAACCTTGGCCTTCGGGTTCATTGGGAAAGTTACCAGTGAGATCTCCATTAATTCTACTTCCTTGATTAACCGCCTTTTGGTCTTAGCGTCATAGCTCTGACCTTTGGGGCTAACTCGGAATCCAATAGACAGCCCGTCAAGAGCGCCCATCTTCATTAGTTCGTATGCTTCTTGCCCTGCTTGGGTCTTCATTGCCAATCGACCACGGACTTTAAGCCCCTTGCCGTCTTCTTCAATCTCCTCAAAGATTCCAATAGGCATATCAGTTTTGTGTTGGTATAAGAGCTTCACCCCTTTAGGGCCGGTTTTCTTTATGCTTTTCAGGAATGCTCCTTCCAGAACCACATCATTTCCTAGGTCTGTGTTGTTAAAGATAGACCCGTAGCCCTCAAAGACTCCGTAATTCTCGCTGTCTTCGTCGTATGCCTTTATCTCAGACTTAAACTCAATATACTCTTCGCTGCCTTTCTCTGAGATTACTTCGTCGTCAGACTCTTCGGCTTCTTCGGCCTCATCTAAGTCTTTTTCAAACTCTACGATATATGAGTCTTCAGTCTCGGTTACTGAACGAACGTGCTTTTCTTCTGCTTTGTGCGCTTCATTTGATAAAGCATCTAGGCAATCTGAAAACCTCTGTCCTGCATCCGTATATTCTTCAAGCATAGTTTCATCTTCCATAGAACATTAATGAACTCATCTCTGCTTTCACTTGATAGCGGAATAGGCATGGAAATCTATTGATTCCATAGAGATTTAACACATCATATCGCAAAGGAAAAGATTCTTAAACAAAAAAACTAAAATAATGTACGAAATGGGTTGACAAACCTCCCTAATAGGTTATTATAACAAACATTGAGCAACGCAATTAACAAACAGAGGGTTACAACATGGAAAACAGAGACACATTTGCTAGAGCTGAGTTGGCCAACACTACCCAAGTTTTGGAAATGTTGTTGAGGGCTTTGGAAGAAGGTAATGAGGCCACAACTAGCACTTTTGTTGATTTGGCTGAACGTACCTTGATAAAGAATCAAAAATTCTTCAAAGCATACAAAGATTAAGGAGAGATTGCATGAACCTAGAGTTAACCAAAAACGAATTGACCCAGCTTAAACTGGCCTTGCTACAAAGAGAGACGCACATTAAAAAGAAAAACTTAGGCGAGAATATGCGAAGAGACGCTGAGAGCGCCTTGTTTAAGATTGTGCGAGCTTGTGCTAGCGAAGGGGCGGCGTAATGAGCGTTGATAACTACCCAGCAGGGGCTTGGACAGACCCTAGAGCGCCTTGGAATGAGAAATGCTGCCCAATGTGCCTTGGAGCAATAGAAGAGACTGAGCATTTTGTTTGGGGCCGCAGTGCCGAGTGTTTAGATTGCGATTGGACTTATGAGGAGGATGTATGAGGTTTACAGGTTGGGATAGCAGGTCTTACGTTATTACTCCAAGAATGAAAGAGCGAATGGGTTATGACTCTGACCGATACCCGCCCCTTTACCCTTGGAAGACTGCCGTATGGTTTGCCCATCATCAAACTTCTGAGGTTGTTGCTGACTTTATTGGTGACAATCCAAGTGTTTTGCGATCTAGTGACGTTGCTAGGGATTGCAGTAGACCGCCATTCTCCTTGAGACTTAAAAGACCGTTTAGAAGCCCTGAGACGGTAGCGTTTAGAAAAGAAATTGCCAGAAGGTTGTGGGAGAAAAGATCTAGCTAACTTGGTTGGTTGGATCCATTCTAGCCAGCTCTACAACTTCAGCTAACCCCCGCCAAGCTGACTCCTCTTCTGCAACCTCTACCATGTCCTCAATAATTCTGTCCAACTCTACGAAATCCGCTTGCGTTAGAACGTCTTTATCTAAGATATTTAAAGCCTCGTCATAAAGTGAAAACTCATCCATCGTTCAATATATCCTCTATCAACTTCAAAAATTCAGGATCTACAAGTTCTTTTCGTCTCATGGCCCAAACTGAGAAGTTTTCAGCAAACCACTCCACAGACTTTGTATCTCCGTATTTAGTTGGGGATTTTCTGTTCCTGTGAGGCGCTAATCTTAGAACCTCTTTCTCCCATTTGCCCATTATATACTGTTCAGCTTTTTCTATCCCCTTTATTTGGTGGACATGATGGCCAAATTCGTGATACATAATGCTTCTTATTCTATCGCTACCTTCTGACCAATACTCCTCTGATCCATTAGGCTTTTTTAGATTTCCGTCTCCTTGCTTCCAAGTTGACGCTGGCTTGCTATTTTTGTGTATCAAGTTATTTTTAAAGTATTCGGTATTGATACCCATAACCCCGTCACCCATATCCGCGCCTGATCGACTGCCCTTTCTTATCTTTGTGTAGCCTCTTATTGGAGGGATTTTGAAAAGATTTGCGAGAATGGAAAGCTCTCTGTCTACCTGCTCCATGACAATAAAAGCGCCTTCTACATCTTTGAAGTGTTTGCTTACGGTTTCCGAGGTGTACTGAGTGATTTTTCTCCCGTTGTACCTTGACTTTAGCTGTGCAACGCCATAGGCGTCAGTATTTGATGTCCTTAGCCGATCACTCATACCTTTTCTGGCATTTTTAAAGCTAAGTTTTCCTGCTACCATTTGAGCACGAATCTCTGAGTCATTTAATCCTATAGGCAAGCCGTCTGGCCCCGCCCTAACTTCCCTCTCTAAGATAGGATCATCGCCCCTGCTTGGGGCTTCGGTATCTTCTATGTCGTCTTCTTGGTCAACATAGAGGATTACGCATCTACAATTGATAACGTTCTTAGCCCCGCCCTTTGGATCTCCCGAATAAGCCATCCTAGAGCCGTCCGGCATAAAGAAGTCTTCGTCCATTTGCGCCGTCTCACCATTCATGGCGCTGTGGGTTGATCTGGTGCGGCTGTCAGCCGTTGATACCCACTGCTTAACCATTTGCACCCCAAAAGAGTCTGAAACCCTCCTGTGGTACTCGTCATTGGCAAAAGACTGTGCGCTATGGGTCTCAGTTCTTGCTATAACCGCTGCTCTTTTGCGGTTTATAGGTGAGAAGGTTTTTGTCAGTGACCTAGCTATCTGGTCAAGGGTTTGGTCTTCTCCACGAAGGAATGACACCTCTGACAGAATAGACTCTCCGTAAGATCTGGATATTCCAGCAAACATGGGTTGCCTGCCCTTAAAGTAGATATTAACAGACCTTTCAAACTCATCGCTTCTGCCAAAGCTAAAGCCCTCGCTCTTTTGAGCTAGCTTGGAGTACCTGTCGTTGTTGTAGGCGTAAACTGAGTCAAAGGTTCTACGAACCTGCGCCTTTAGTACAGCGTCTAGCTCTTCGCTTATCATGCGAGTTATTGAGCTGTAACTGGGATCTTCGCCTTGCCTTACTTGGCTAGCTACAACGCGGACAGCTTTATTGAATACACCGTCAACCTTCTTCTGGAACCCTTTATCCAAGCGGTTCCTTAGCTTTGTTTGGTCTCTAGCGTACCGCCTAGCTGATACTTTTCCTTGCCGGAATTGGTATATCTGCTTTAGAGCTAGCATTGTTAGCTTTTAGAGGATAAAGGGTGACCTTCAGGGAGTAGATCAGTGTCGTGCTTACCGCTTCTGAACCTTCCATTCCTTAAAGCAAAAAGAAGGCTGTTTACCCGAGCGTAAGCCCACTGATCCGGCCCTGTCACGTTTGGTCTGACGCTTTGTGGGTTAGTTCTATAAGCCCCAACCCCGCGATTAAAAGACGCTGACAGCATTCTTAAAGTGGCCCTCTTTGCCGGATTGTCTCCCACCTTGTCATTGTGGTCATCCACTTTGCTTCGTAGAGCCTCTTTAACTTTATCCGATACTTCTAAAGTTAAAGAGGCTCTAGCTTTTGAGTCAGGTACGGCTATATGCTCGTCTAATATAGAAAGGTCTTCAGACTTGTCGCCTTCTTCCTTTGCTATCTCTGCCCTTTTCCTGCCTGCCCATGAACGGCCAGCATCTCCACCCCACAGCTTGTGAGCTATTAATCCTGCGCTTGGGTATCCTTCTTCTCCGCGCCGCCAGCCTTGGGCTTCCTCGTCCACTGCATGACGGGCAAAAAAGCTATACATTCGCTTAACGGTTGAGACGCTCATGGATCTGCCGTTTATTATATCTCTAGCCCTAGCAACCCCTACTGATGTACCACCTCTATTAAACTCTTTCCGCAAATCAAGCCCTTGTTGAGCTTGCTCTCTCATGCTTGCCGTTGGCAGTAGATCGATATCCGATAAAGCCTTCTCGTCTTCATCGTCAAAGAAATCCAAGTCCTCCTCATCTTCCACGTTTGCCGTATCGTCCGGAGATCCTTCGTTAATAGGGAAAAGGTTGGCAGGAACCAATAGGTCGTCAGCGCCTTGCATTGGACTAAGGCCAATCATCTCTCTGGCTTCGTTTCTGGTCATTATGCCTTGTGAAACAGCACCGAGAACATTCTCGTAGATCCTTCTTCTTCGTTCTGATAAAGCAGGAATGCTATCAACATCGTATTCAACATAAACACCTTCACCAAACTGAGGGATGAGCCATTCATTTAAATCTGACTCCATTTTTCTCAGGTAAGGTATGATCGTTTCTTCATACAGGGCTAGCCTAGCCTCTGCTACATTGCTGTAAGTTTGGGAATCAGGAACCCCTACCAGTTGAGAAGGAACCCCGAAACACATGGCGATATCTGTTGCGCTCATGTGTTTTAGGTTAATAAAGTCCATGTCTTTAGGGCTCAGGCCCATTTCTTTCCAGTCAAAATCTCCCTCAAGGAGCATTGGCCTTCCAGCGTTGTTAGACCCAGCAAAACGGCTATTCAAATCCGTCATAAGCTGCTGGCGTTGAGAATCGCTAAGTTGTACCGCGTAGCCTGCGTCATCCTTCGGCTTGAATACTACCGCGCCGGAAGGTCTGGCTCCGTTCTGCAAGAGACTAATGTTGTGCTTTGTTACTGCGTTGTGTTGATCAACTTCCATTGCTGCGGCTGATAACGGGCTGCAACCATAGTAGTCATTTAACGGATGCCATAGCTTTACTTGCTTTAGCTCACTGAATCCCGTCTCTTGATCTACGATGTAGCTCTCTTTGAGCCTGCCTTCAACCCTGTAGTCATAAGCGTAAGGCAATACGCCTGAACCGGTCTTGATCTCAATTCTATCAGGTCGTAGAAGGTGCAATTCTCTTGGGGTAGCTCCCCCAACTCTTAGAATATAAGAATTTCCGCCTAACAGCAGATAACCAAATGCTGCATTAAAAAACTCTGAGTAGCTTTGTAGTGGATTCGGTCTATTCAAGAGCTCCATTATAGGATGAGACTCTATTACCTCGTCCCCAGACTTTAATCTTAGTGGAACCGCTGACGCGCCCTTTGCTATCTCGTTGACGCATCTGTACACGATTGCGTTCTTTAAGTAGCCTTCTGTAGCGAGGTCGGCATAGCCCATGCTCCTGCCACGGTAAGAGTCCACGCCAAAATAACCTACCACTCCGCTTTGCTGCTTGATTGCTGTAGGCTTGTTTCTGCCTAATAATCCGTCAAATATACCCATCAGGTGATTCTCCATGCGACTTCGCCGCGAGATTTGCTCAATTCTGACAATCCCCAAACCATAGCATCCAGTCTATCTGGAGATGGCTTTGGTCTTTCACCTGTGTATGTACACATTTGAGTCTCTAATTCTGGGAAAACTCCCCGATGGTGAACCTTGCCTTGTTCATACAGCGCCGCGACAGGTTCAGCTCTTACCATCTTGCCTCTACTGGCATGGACTGACTTATATCGCACATTTGGGTCTATAGTCCTGATAAGACGCTCCACTAAATCGCCGCCGTTGTTTACTTCCGCAACAATTCTATCAGCATCCCACTGATGGAATAAATCAATAGCAACATTGCCCCATTGGTCAGGGCTATACTTGCCAGACTTGTCCTCTAGCACATAATACTCATTATTTGTATCTTTTCCTACCACTACGATGCCTGTTTCGTCAGCGTCATCTCCGCTAGTCACCGCTGGGTCAACCGCAACAATGATATTCTTCATTTCCGGTATTTCAGATACCCGCTTCGGCTCTATCATGGACAAAGACCATAACGCCCCTTCCATCTGATCAATTACTTCCGCGTAAAGCTCTTGTCGGCCTAGAGCCGTACCGTCATATCTTTCTTTGAGCATTGCGAGAGTTGAAGCTGCTAAGTTTGCTTCGTTCTCAAAAGTGCTACCTCTTGTGATAATGGTGTCATTGCGAGCCATTAGCATTCTAATCAGCGGGGTAGGCTTTGGGGTGGTCGTAATTATGCACTGAGGCTTCTCGCCCAAACGCAGGGCGAACATTAGCTGGTCAAAAGCATCCGGATAACGCCAAGCTGCTAGCTCGTCGCACCAAGCTCTATGAAACTGCGGACCCCTTAGCCGATCCGGCTCCGTTGCGCTGAAGCCCATAATGATTGAGCCGTTGTAAAGCCTTATCTCAGATGCTGAAGAGTTGTATCCTTGACCCCTGCCGTTTAAGAGGCACTCTTTTGGCATGGTTTTAAGTATCCCAGATACGCCCTCAAAGGCCACCCTCCGAAGATCTCCAAAGGTAGGCGTTACTACCGCGACCCTTACTTCAGGGTTTCTCAAGGCGTACAGCATTGCGTCAGCGGCACCTGTTCTAGTCTTGCCCCAGCCTCGCCCCGCCAAGATTAGCCAGATATGCCAGTCACCTAAAGGGGTTATTTGATTTGGTCTAGCTGTGCTCAGCCAGTCAGTGTATAGAGCTGTCGAACTTTTGTGCCCTTGTTGCCGCAAGTTCGTCCAGTTGCTCCATAATTGCGTGGAAGGCTTCGGGATTGCTGACATCGGCTGCTACCTTTGAGATTTCTTGTGCTTGGCCTAGGGCTAACTTGCCTATCTTTTGGGCATTGGCTGTTACCTGCGACAACTGCCCTAGCTCCCCAGAGTCCATTCCAAACAAATTAGGGTTTGATCGTTCTAGCTCTATTGCCTTTTGAAGCTTTCTTCCAACCGTTCCGAGCATTGCTTGGGCTATCTGAATGCAGCTATCGTCAAGCCTTTTGGCTTCAGATACCATTTTGTCCATTCTTTCTGCGTCAATACGCTGCTGCAACTCTGTTTGGTATCGGTTTTTCTGTTCTTGCCAACCCTCAGACGAGGAGTAGTTATACAGGGTTGATTTAGCTAAGTCATGTCGTTTCGCCAACGCCTCAAGGGTAGGGAATACTCGTGTACCTTCCTCATTAACATACCCATGAACAAATTCGTCCCTTACTTTCAGCTTTACTTCATCCGCTAACATTAGCCTCTCCGCTAGTCGTATTTCCAGAATTCTCTACATCTTGAGCCTTTTTTAAGGCTATCTGATGCTTTGTTGTCCATGCTTGACTGTACTCTGCATCGCTAAATAGCTTAGAGAAGCCGGTTATATGTTTCAATCTCAATAACTCGTCAGGCTCCATTCCTAGATGCTGGCAGACTTGTGCGTCACTCCATCCGTTATCAAGCATAGAGAAAACCATACTAGACATCCCGTCAACCGAGTGCTTACCCCTAGCTCTATTGTGCCTAACTGTAGCCGCCATACGTTCGTTTATACTCTTCTGTATCACAACGATAGGCAACCTCCCGTGGTTTCGGTCTTTTATGTCCTGATTGTTCTTGCAAGTAAAATACCTGTGGAACCCGTCAACTATGACGTACTTGTTTATATCCTCATCCCAGATAGTCACAACGGGCTGAGTATAGCCGTCATGCAGTATTGATGTGTAAAGGAGGGACATTTCCTGCCCCGCCACTGAGTTAGGGTTGTAATCATTAGCTTGGACCATGTTTATATCAACCCAATGTATCCTGTCAACAGGCTGGCTGTTCAAGGGGCTTAACTCAAAAGTTGCTTGCCTTAAATCTTCAATGAACTCTATAAAGTCATCTTCGCTCATTTCCTCTTTGGCAGAGAGGAGCAATTCCTTCGCAGTTTCAATGCCTGTCATAAGTATTCCTCTTTAATGAACTTGAGAGTATTTGGGTCTCTAGATCTAGCGTTGAGTTTGCCTTTCTTCCACTCCCTATAAGTTATCAATGGGGCGCTGTTCAGAAAGTTGGCTATCTTGACGAAATCAACGTCATTAACCAGTATGGATTTAATCTGCGCCCTATGAACTACAGAAGGATCTCTCATGTCCTTGTACAGCTCATCCATTTTTCGCCATTCTTTGTGGAACTTGTCTCGCCATTCCTGCTTGCTGATTAGGTTGTTTGTTAAATAATCCCTGTACTCTTGCCAATCTGTGAACATATACGGCAGATTGGTAACCGTCATCAACTCGTTCTTTTTTATATGGCTGGTTTGATTTATCCCTTTAAGCCGCTTTGATAGCGCCTCCCATGTCTCTCTCTCTATTTCTTGCAGGAAGAACAGGCTGTGGACCGCTGTTTCGTGCATTAAGCTTGAAACCCTCATTCTTAGAGGCGGAATACCGTACCTATAGAGCTCATCATAAATCTTGCTATACGCCCATCCGTGAGAATGTATAGATTTCCATACGTCCTTTAAGTTCCAATCCCATATAGGGTAGAAAGTGTAGTGTCCTTTCGGCTCGTCAAGCTTCTTCCCCCATGTGATCTCTTTGTAAGTCTGCCCCGTAGTCAGTCCGGCAAGTCTTGTAGGGCTTTCTTCTGCTCTAACGCCTGAAACATAGCAAGCGGGACTATCTGGGTAGTGGTATTTTAAGAACGCCTTGAATATAGAATTGCCTCCAGAAGTCCAAACATCCACCCCGTAGACGTTATCTTTTTTGCTTATAGCCTCTTGCGGGCGCATCCATTCCTCGCCATCTCCCCAAGCGTTCAGAAAGGGTTGGTCCATAGATAATGAATTTGGCATTCTCATCGGCACCTGAAGCCAGTAAGGATCTACCCTTGGATCCGCCATGAGCTTCCTCATGTAATCAATGACCAAAGAATACTCTGCCTCTTGATCAACAAACATTACAGGGATCGGAGTAAGCCCCCTTTTTTCCGCGATCATCAAAGTCAATTCCAGCACGACCGTACTGTCTTTGCCCCCAGACGTTGAGACGACAACATTCTCAAATTCATCAAATAGTCGGTTTATCCGTTGGATAGCAAGATCAAAGACGTTATCTTTTAAAAAAATCTTCACTTTATTGAAGCTTTGTTTATAAGGATCTGATCACTTGCTGGCTTGTCTCGCTCCATGACCCAGTACTTCCATTCCCCTAGATACAGGTAATTAAATTCATAGCCCCCAGTTTCTTTGAAAGTCCCTTTTGTTGAATTGGTTTGTATGTACTCGCAGCACCACACGAAGTCCTCTGATGACGGCCATTCCCTTCCGCGTGTATAGAAATGAGGTATATGCTTTAAGGTCTTGGCAAATCGCCAGTTTGAGCTTAATAGCAGTCTTGATATTCGTTGTTCGTTAGTTTCTGATGCGTAAGATCCTTCAATCAAAGCGTTTTCACAGCTCCCGCATGTGCAGATAAAGGATTTGTATAAAACTGACTCAGTTTCATTGTAGTCCATTGTCAAAGCATCGCCAGACTGGATGTCTCTTGTGGCGATAAAAGACCGCTCGCTCATGTTTACCGTCAAATTAGGGCGGCATGAATGTAGCAGGAAGCCCATAACCCAAGGGTCGTGGATATGATGGCCGTATCCATGCTCAAGAGAGTGCTGAGTCACTTTTGGCAAAGATACGCCAGAGCAAATGAATAAAAGCTCACCTTTGCTGAATGCTCTTTTTGCGTACAAGCCTCTCCCTTTATCCAAGGAATCTAACACCTCAAAATCGTCAGATGTTGGCTCCATCCAGTAAGGAGGTATGAAGTCTGGGTAGATTCTTTTCACTCTCGGTATACCACGCTTATGTCAATTAAGGTTCCTCTTCCGCCAAGGTGATCAAGCAGGCACTCTGTAGCGGCATTTTCGTCGTAGTCTTTGCAGGAGAATATATCCGCGTAAAGGTCTTTGGCCCCGTCATTCGTATGAAAAACAATTGCGCTAGTTTCTATTAGCTGAACCGCTGAAATTCCGATCTCTATACCGTCACCGAACCTCTCTACCATAGGATCTCCAAACCTAACCATCTCAATGCAGTCGCAAAGCGCAATAATGCAACTTTTTATTGCCTCCTTATCCTTCACCAAGATGCTGCAATTTTGCATTCTTATCATTGAATGCTTGCCGTAATGAGGTCTTCCCTCATGGATCACTCTTTTGTAAGTCATTTTAATGGCCTGTTACAACAAATGACTCATAACAGTTGGGGCATAGAACTTCAGTGCCTCCATCTGATTTTTCTTTAGATAACCCATTTATCTGACCGTCTAGCTTTGCTTGCGCGTTTCCTACGTCAATATCCGTAAAATTTCCGGAATTATAAGTTGGGTTGACGTTAGGCTCAAAATCGTCAAACGAGAAATTGTCGTCCATCCCCAGCAAAGATAAGTCATAACCCGAGTCAGACAGGTTTCTTAGCTCTGAGAAGTAAAGGCTATCGTCCCACTGACTGCCCTCTCCCAGCTTGTTATCAGCTATTACATAAGCCTTTTTCTGCTCTTCTGTCCAACCTGATACCGATATACAAGGAACCTCTTCCATCTCAAGCCTTTGAGCGGCGTACAATCGACCATGGCCAGCTATAACCATTCCGTTCTCATCTATAAGGATAGGCATAGTCCACCCCCATTGACGAATACTATTTGCTAGCTGCTCTATTTGAGATTCTGGGTGAGTGTTAGGGTTTCTGTCATAAGGAATAAGCTCTGAAACCTTTTTTTTCTCTAAGCCAGAATCCTGCTTTCCTGTAAGCGATGAAATAAAAGACAATCTGCTCTCCCGTGTAATCTAAATGTTCATGCTTCTAATTTTGGCAAAAATGACCCAAGAAGGCAATTATTTTGCACAATAAGGGTATTATTTTTAATATAAGGGTTGTAATTACAAACAAGCTCTGTATAATAACATGCAACAACAACGCAAAAGGTACTGTAAAAATGACAAACCCAGTATACACAAACCGAAAATTTGGAATTGAAGTTGAGTTCGTTGGGGCCAATTTGGGCCTAGTAGCTGAAGCAATTAATAACGCCGGAGTGCCTTGCCAGTTTGAGCGTTACAACCACTTCACGCGGGACTACTGGAAAATAACCACTGACGCTAGCCTTGCAAGTGCTGGTGGCTATGCTGGTGAGTTGGTTAGCCCGATTTTAGAAGGGGCTGAAGGGGTGGCTGAGTTAGAAAAGGTTTTGCAGGCTTTGAACGCGATAGACGGCGTAACCATAAACAGAAGCTGCGGATTGCATGTACACCTAGATAGCCGTGACATGAGCATGAGAGAGATTGCCAGAGTTTTTACAAGATACTCTAAATACGAAGAACAAATTGACCTTTGTATGCCAAGAAGCCGACGAGGTGAACCTAGATGGTGCAGAAGCATTACTGCTAGCAACATAGTAGAGACTGTGACCAACGCATCCACTAAGCAGCAGGGCGGCAGAGCACTGGGCCGATACCACAAAGTGAACCTCTCCAACATTAACGACCGAGGCAGCATTGAGTTTAGGCACCACAGCGGCACTACAGAGTTCCACAAAATATCAAACTGGTTGAGCTTTTTGATGCAATTTGTAGAGACCAGCATTCAATTGGCCAACGCAGTTGAGCCTAGGACTGCCAACAGATGGTTCTCTAAGCCTAGGGCTTTAATTGAGGCAAACGGGTACGAGATCCGGCACATTAGATTTAGCGAGAACTGGAAAATTACCTTTGAGGGAAGAGAGGTAATGAGGCTTTCAAATGAAGATTTTGAGAACCTGTACCCAGAAGGATCAAGCCAAAAGAATGGAGAATTTAATGCTTGGTCCTTAATAAGAGCCTTTGAAACCCAAGATTTGGACCTAGATGAATTTCCTACTGCTACCACTACAACTGACACAGGCTGGCTGATGGGAATTTGCCAGACGGTAGCGAATTACTTGGCAGAACGAACACTGGAGTTAAATTAAGATGATAGAGCAATACTTGTACGGAGCCTACGGGTCAAACTTGAGCCTAAGCCAGATGGCGCGTAGATGCCCCGATGCACAGCCAGTAGGAAATTTGATTTTAAGCGGCTTCTCGTTGGTTTTCAGGGGTGTTGCTGACATAGAACCCAACGACCAAGGTAAGCTGGCGATCGGGCTGTGGCGCATTACTGAAGGCTGCGAGGAAGCCCTTGATATGTACGAAGGCTTCCCCAACCTTTACAGCAAGATTTACGAAAGGACTACTGAGGGTTGCGTCATGATGTATAAGATGAACAGCCATTTAGTTAGACCCCCTTCTTACGGGTACTTAGCTGGAATATCTGGAGGCTATGAAGACTTTGACCTACCCCGCACGCTCTTGACTGACGCGGTGCAACATAGCTGGGCTAACGAAGGATCTTGAGCGCCCCGTTGTGTCTACCGGTGGGGCTGACCGGCAAAGGGAGGAGCACAACGATCTAGGTATGAGATCCTATGGAGGATAGGACTTCGCTGCGCTAATCAGACCTTGCTATCTTACATTCCTTAAAGAAACTTGCCTAGATCTTTCAGTCTCCCACTTGGCTTCCGCTAGACGTAGGATTCTTTTTTTGGTCTCAGCAGTGATACCCATTTTTTGAACCTCTAGATACCTTGGCTGCCAGTCAGGGTGAGCTTTTACTTTAGCGTCCGCCATGACCGCTGACATCTTTGCGCCCATCATTGCAGTCTTTGTCGCTGACTCCCAAGATTTGAGAAAAGACTCTTTCTCCGCGTAGAGTAGAGACGCTTTTTGCCATTCCTCAATAGCTCTCTCCCAATTGTTTATACATTCGTCTAACTCGTCCCTGTGATAAGGGACACTAACTTCACTCATTGATCAACTCCTTAATTTGGTCAATTGCGTTGCCGTTTATCTGCGCGGTTGTATATCTAAGGACTTTCCAGCCCATGAGTACCGCTGTGTTGTATTTTATTAAGTCGTTGGTGTAACCGCCGCCCCTAGTGTGCCGTCCTCCTGAGAAGACGCCTCCTTCAACCTCAATAGCGATTTTCTTTAGGGGCATAGCCACGATGAAATCAAACCGCCATCTTCTGACTGGGTGAAATCTATATTCCTTGGAGAACGGGATCTTGGCCTCTGTCAATAAGGCTTCCAAAAGCATCTCACCTTGGCTTCTCTTAGCGGCCATTATTAATCCTGCTTGCTTGAATGGTGGGCGGCTCAAACCTTCTTGTGCTTGGGTTAAACCAGAATGTCGCTTCGCCAATCTGGCCATACAGACCTTGCTCTCTGATCTTTCTGGTAATAACTCTGATGGTGTTGTTCTGGAAGTCTCTGTGTACCGTGATAACTGCATCGGCTTGGTTGTGCCAGTGAGCTGCGCCGGATATATCATAGGCTGTCGGTGGGGCGTATCCACCCCCGTCTTGCTTCTGCATCTTGGTTGGGTGAGCTACCACCCATATCGCTATATCGTGCATCTTTGCGAACCTCTTGCACTGACTAATAAAATCTCTAATAGCCTCATCTTCCCTCTGTCCTCCTCTGCGGCTCCCATCTATCTCGTTGTATGGGTCAATCACCAGTCCATTACAACCAAACTTCTGTATGCTGCCCTTTGCTATGTCTAAGATTCTTTGGCTGTTCGGGATATGCTCCCGCGTCTCAATAAAGTAAAAATGCTGGTGTATCCAATTTATCGCAGACTTTAACTCGGCTTCTGTCATCCTGCCGTTAAGGCCGACATCAAACGGCTTGCCAGTCACCATCACCGCCAGACGCCGCAAGTGCATCTTGGTAGAGTGCTCTGGAGAAAACATAGCAAATTTCCATCCGTGGTTCCTCGCTAGCTGTATCAGGCATTGATCCAAAAAAGTTGATTTGCCGTGGTTTGGGATTCCCGTCCAGACATGGAAGGTGCCTTTCTGTACTTTGTAGATCTTATCTAGATCCTCATACCCAATGGATATGGGCTTGTCATAATTGCCGTGGTAAAGATCTAGTACGTCATCGGCGTACTTAGCTGCCGTATAAAGTCCGTCAACCGGATAAGGCTTTGCTGTCCCTATAAGCTCTTTTAGCGCCAAGCTGCCATGCTTCATTAGAACATCGTTCGCGTCTTTGCAATCTTCTGGCGGCTTAACGTACCAGCAGATATCTTTCCCGTACCTATGGACAAGCTCTTTTCTTAGGTTGTCCCCAGCGCCATCCGCATCGCAAAATAAAATCAGCCGCTTACATCTCAGTGGGTGGGTCTGTAGGCAGGAAAATCTTTTATCGTCTTCTTTGAAGGCCGTCTTTGGCGGCGCTCCGTCTGGTATCGTGGTGACATGCTTTATGCCAGCTTCGTATATTGCAAGGCAATCCATCTCCCCTTCTACAAAAACAACCTCATCTGAATCCTTCACTTCATCGTAATTGTAAAGAGACTTCTTTCCGTTCTTGGTTTGCCTAAATTCTTTGTCAGCCGTCCTGTGTTTTATGTTGTCGCACTTTCCGTTATGCCCGTTATAAGGGAATGAGATCCAAGTGTTGTCTTCAGTAAAGATATTAAACGCTTCGTAGGTTGGTCTAGATATGCCTCTGCCCGCAAAGTAATCGTCTAAAAATTTGTTTGGGGCTGAAAGGTAAGCCACTGGCTCCGGCGTCTTTCTTCTGGTCGGCTTAAATCCACTATCAACCACCCCGCCTGAAAACCCGCAATGATGGCAGTTAAAAAGTATGGTCCCAACCTCTACGGTTACGGACAAAGGATTGTCTCTCATGTTGTGCGCTGGCTGGCACTGTGGGCATTTTGTTTTCTGACCCCCTAGCTCTTGGTTTTTAATTCTTATGGCATAATCGTTGAACAATTTATCCTGCAAGGTCATTAAGGTTATCCTCCGTATTATTGTTTAGTATCTCTTTAGTATAGGCGGCCACTGGTGGCCTAACGGTATGGACGCTGGTGTCCACCCCCCTGCGGACGCTGGTGTCCACACTCAAAAAGTACCTATTGCTGGTTCCGGCCCTTTGCCGAATGGTCAGCAAGCTGTACTCGCTAAGTAATGCAAGATTGCGCCTAACGGATCTGTCAGATATTCCGCAAATTTTGGCTAAATGCTTTTCTGATGGGTAACAAGAGTGTCGCTCATCCGCGTAATTAGATAAGACAAATAAGATTAATTTACTGGTGGGGTTCGGGCAAGGCTGGTTTTTACACCAATTTAGGGCTTCTATACTCATTCGCCCATATTGGGCTATAACTTAAATTATTGCAAGCCATAAAAGTCATTCGGTGTAACATCTCCGCCTGTCACTTTGTAGATTGCCGTCATTTCTGGGCCTCGGGGTATTCTTCTGCCGCTGCACCACTTGACCACCGCGTGAATAGAGAAGTCATACCCTAGCGCATTAGACTCCTCTAAGAATTTTTGCTGGGTCATCTGATTCTGCTTTAACCAAGTTGCTAATTTCATGGTAGCTCCTAAATTTTGTGCATCGTATCACAAAGAACACTTGACCACAACCCAAACTGTACTATAATAAGCCCATAACGTAAAAGGGAGGGCCAGCCTATGAATGACCCATTTGCTGCACATAATGTTACCCACTTGAGCGCAAGCTCTATTAACGAATATATTGCATGTCCTGCAAGATGGCTGCTCCATGTATCCGGCTACCGAGATAAAATAGGTATACCGGCAATGTGGAGAGGCAAAGCTGTAGACAAGGCCATTACTAAATTTCTGCTAGAACCTGATACACCTCAAGCTGAGATCCTTAGCTACGCTATGCGCGAATACAACCTTGACGCAGAAGCTGCCCAATACGAAGGTTTGCCATTCTCAGCTCAGAAAGCGCAAGACGAGAGGGAAAACGTCCAAAGGTATGTCCATATTGCGTTACCGCACTTTGCGTCCTTGGGTGCGCCCATAGCTGCCCAAAAGAAGATAAAGCTGGAGTATGAGGAGTTGCCTATACCCATAATCGGGTATTTAGACTTGCAGTATGACGGGGTAGTTAGAGACATAAAAACGGTCGGCAGGATGCCTAGCAAGATTCCTACCTCCACTTGCAGGCAGCTCGCAATCTATGCCGAAGCAGAAGGCAATTACCCAATCGTTGATTATATTCATGTTACCAAGTCAAAAGCCCAAGTTGTTGTGATGAACGTGCCTGACGTTGAATACCACCTCAACGTGGTAAGAAAAGCGGCTAGTAACATGATGAGACTTCTTGCCTACTCGCCAGATATAGGTGAAGTGGCTAGATTGCTAATGCCAGACTTTGATGACTGGCGTTGGTCGGAGGGTGAACGTAACGCAGCAAAGGAACTATGGAGGTTATAAAATGAGTAACGAGAAATTAATATCCGCGCTAATGAACGCGCAATTGGACATGCAGCACGCAAAAGCGGATGGCAGAAATCCGATGTTTAAGAATGAATACGCCACTTATGAGCAAGTCGTTGATACGGTAAAACCGATACTCCTAGATAACAGTATTTATTTCCAGCAAAAAAGCCATCTAAACGATAGAGGCGCTTGTGTAGAGACTGTATTCTACGGTCACGGCGGAATGCTAGAAACTGGCCCTGTGCTAGTCGTGGCAGATAAAGTGACCCCTCAAGGCTTTGGAAGCGCAATGACGTACGCAAAACGGTACTCATTGAGCATGGCTTGCGCGGTAGGTTGCGAACCTGATGATGATGCCGAAAAAGCTGAAGCGTCATACAGGGCGAAAAAGCCAGATCTTAGACCGGTAAAGCCTAGTCAGGATGTAAAAGCGGCCCCATTTCACAGTGAATCAATGAAGTACCAGTTGCTCAAGGGTTCCAAGATGCTAGTCGGAAAGAATGACCCAGAAGGGTTTTTAAAGGCTTGCAGGGATTTGTTAGCAGACCCGTCAAGCAAGCAATGCCAAGAGATATATAATTCAAGTAAACAAGAGATAGCGAGCGCATTGAGCGCGTCTTCAGGAAAGACGGAAGATTCTTTTAAGCTTTTGATAGGGCTTTATGGGGGTAACAATGCATCATAAATCTATGGAAGGTATGATTTTTGAGCTTATGTCTAATTTTTCTTGGTGGACTTACTGGGACCTACAAGATGGTATATCCAAGAAGTTTGGCAAGTTCTACGGAGAGCCAAGCATCTCTGCGGGCATAAGGAATCTAAGGAAGGTTGATTACAGGTTGAAGTTTGGGCTTCCGCTTGAGGTTGAGGTAATTGACAAAGAAAGAATCCCAGAAGGGAAAGGGTATAGGTTCTGCCTATCGCACACTGTAATTAATCATTGGAAAACGAGGAATATTGAAAATGGCTTATGAAGACAAAGATTTGGAAGGGGCTTTGTTCTCAGACAATTCCGCTGAGATAATTGGCAAAGGAGCTATTCCGATAAACGGTCAAAAAAACTACTGCTCAGTAGTAAGGACCAAAGACAGGAATGGAGGAGATATTTATGAGCTTATGATCTCCGCTGGCAGGATTTACTATAATACGCCAGAATCCAAGACCAGCGAGAAAGGCCCAGACTTAGGTGGCAAGGTGAATATCAAAGGCACCGACTACAAGTTTGCGGCATGGAATAACGTATCAAGCGGCGGAACAAGCTATGTTAAAACAAAGCTCACTAGGTCAGAAGAAACGCCGTTTTAAGAGCGCCAAGCACTTAGCGTGGGTCAGGAGCCTTTCCTGCTCCGCGCTATCCTTGACCTGTAACGGCCCGATACAAGCGCATCACTTGCTGCGGCCTTGGGTTGGGGGCAGGGGAATGGGCATGAAAGCCGACGACAGAAATGCAATCCCGCTGTGCGCCTACCATCATAGTGTTTTACACACTCAGCATGGATCAGAATCTAAGTTTTTCCATGACCACGGAAGACTCCCAGAATACGCGATGCAGTTGGCAGAAGAAATTTTCAATGAATCTGCCAAAGAAAACTCTCTAAAAATAAATTAAAAAAATAACCCAAAAAGGGTTGACTTTACGTCTCAATTGTTTATTATAACAAACATACACAACGCAAACAGGGGAACGAAATGAGCAATATAGACGTAGCAAAAACAATAATTCAGCAGATAGAAGATGGCACTGATATCCACGGCAATAGCGGCAGGGTTCTTTTGATGTGCTGGGGTGCTGACAGATTTACTGGGATTCCACAGTCAGAGGATGATAGAGGAAAGTTGAGTTTTTCAGTAAAAGCTAGAAAGTTCAAAGGCCATGTCCAAATTACCTTAACTTGGATGGATACTTACACCGTCAAGTTCTTTAAGAAAAAGAAAGGCTGCTTGACCGTTGTTCATGAGATTAATGACGTTTACTTTATGGAGCTTGCCTCCGTAATTGACAGCTATGTTGAGTCTAACCAAGAATCTATAAGAGCATAGGGGGATATGATGCAAGGTAGCAAAGGCCCAAGATTGAAGTTCGTTAGAGATCTTATACAGAAAAAAGAATCAGCTATAAAGGCTAGCGATGAGCTGCATGATATTGTGCGGATAGAGAATAACGTCAGCCCTAGGCTGAGGACTCAATTGAAGCTTCTTAAAAAACAGGAGAAACGTATTTTGGAAAAAGAAATTGAGAGATCAAAGAAGGCTAAAATCTTAGACCCTGAAACAAAAGTGTTATCAGAAAAGCCGCCAACCCTGAAAGAAGCGCAAGATTTTGTCGGAGGATATGTGCAAATGATAAGTTTAGGGAAAGGCCGCCAAATGATAGTTAATGAAGAAGCTTATATTCTACCTGTTGAATTAAAGCACAACCCAGAGGCGACTGAGATTGCCAAAAGAGGCAGCGCCGTTATAGGGTCAAGAGGGATTCTGGGTAATGCCTTGGTATTAACCGGAGCCGCGTTGTGGAAATAGGATTTATAGGGCCAAGGCATCCTCAATCTACAAGAATAAAAAAAAATGGGAGGCCAAAAACAACCGGACCCTTTAAGACCCGCGATCGTCTAGTGGAAGCTGTGCTAGAGCGTAGCGCCAAAGGTAAGAGTGCACAACATATCGCAAGGATTCTAGGCGTTAGTCAGCCGACTATAACGAAAATTATTAAGGAAAAGAAATGATCAAGAAACAACTTGATAAACTAATGGTGCCACGCTTCACGGGCGGGGCGATGATCGTGGTTTTTCTATTCGGCTATGTTATTGGAGCAATCCTGCTGTAATTTACCAAGACGGCTTTTTAGGATCATCCTTTGAGGCCGTTTTTTTCTCTAACTCACGCTCTATCAAAATCTGAGTGTAATGAATCACCTTCCGCAAGTCATCGACTCCACCCTTATATTGCCATCGGCTGATATACTTCACAACATTGGCTTCACACCATCCCAAATTATTGGCTAGTATGTATTCAGTTGGTTGGAGCATCATTAACTTATAATGGTTGCCCCCTATTTGCTCGTCAAATGCGCTCACTTTATTCGCTCCACGTTCACCTTTAATCTCCCTTCTTCTCCGAAATCCTTGTGCATGATTACGCAGCTCATGCTCCTAGAGCTACTGTAGCCTGAGCCTGAATGCCAACTATCAGCAGGGGCCAAGATATTCCAAGACTCAAAAGTTGCCCCTGAATACTCTTCTTCCTTCTGCTTGTGATGTATATGACCCGTCCAGACAAAAACGTGATCTGATTCGCCCCATTCTTTTCTCAGGTTAGAGACAATTGACCCGTGAAGATTAGACATTTTAATCCTGTCTCCGTGATGGGTCACAATTAGATTCTTGCCCCACTGCCACCAAATGAACTTAGACGCGTTATCGAAAACGCGAACACGCGGATCTTCCTCAAAATACAGTCTCATAACCTCATTGAGCCATAAAGCTGCATCTGGATCGTGGTTCCCGCGAACATTCACAAGCCAAACCTCAGAATGCTTCTCAAGCATACGAAGGACAGTGCCCTTTATTACATTGCTCGCCGCCCTTATCGTCTTGGAGTAACGGCCATCGCTGTCCAGTAGGTTCTTACTGTTAGGAGTTGAACTTGTGGAGTCATTGACGTGCATGAAGTCGCCAAGGTTCACGAGCACTCCAACCTTAGCTGCTGGCGCTACACTTACCAGTCGATCAACTGCGCTTTCTAGGAGACGTTGCGAAATCTTGACATCATAGTCATCGCCCATTGTCTCAGTGTGGTGAGCAAGCATCCCAAGATGATGATCCCCAATAATATAAGCAACCATGTAATCGTCATCAATGCCTGTGGGCGAGACAGTGGGAGTGTGTATTCCTGTGAGCTCATCTTTAAACCCCTCCACAAACTGAGCGATTAATTCTTCTATTTTTTGGCGTTCTGGCTCTTGGATGTGCCACTGTAAGACAATATCACCATCCGTGTTGTACGCCGTTGATATTCTTTTTGTTGTGAAACTCGGGGCCGTCTGCCTGTTGACGTTGTAGGCTGGCGCTACACCTTGCAGTGCTGCTTTCCTGTGGATATTGGATACTAAGGAGTGGATTCTTTTGGAGTTCTTGTCAAGGTCTTTAGCTATATCTGTTTGGCTCATCCCATCAAGGGTCATCTGGATAACCGTTCTCTGAAGATCAGTATCGCAGAAATCTAAATGCTCTTTCGTTGTCCTATATTTCATCTTCTTCAAACATCATGTTGAAAAAAACATTTGAGCTAATTTGAAGCCGCCCCATGATGGCTGCAATTGAGTCAGGGTCTACGGAGAAGGTTCCGTCAATATCTAAACCAAATCCATCATGCTTTTCAGTTATGATTATCGCCCCTGATAACCTGCCCTCTTTGCAGTCAACAAGAAGCCTTTCTAGGGTTTCTAAGACCTCTTTTAGATTCTTATCCAATGTTACGACAGACCCCATGAGATAAACGCTCCATTAACCTGACAATCTTACCAATAAGATCAATCTATTCAATGCGTTTCATGTGAAACATTGCACGAAATGGGTTGTATTCTGGATAATTGTTTGTTATGCTAACCTGACATTAAAAAAGGAAAGGGTATGAGCGCAAAAATTATTTTTTTAAACGCCGAGACTGGGGATAGCAACCCCCTTGTAAGTGTTTTGATGTTGTCAAGCATGAAGGCTAACTATCCAGAGCTAGTTGAGGAGCGAGGATTTGATGGTGCAGATATCGCAATGGCCAACCTGTACGGAGACCAATGGGATAGCTGCAAAGAGGTTATTTGGCAGTGGTATGACAAGGAGGCCATTGATGTTAATTAATGAAAAAAGTTGCGGAAAAGACTTTTTGTTCCAAAAGGTTGAGATGCCAAACCAAGAGTGGAAAGACTTCTTGGGGGAAAAGAAGGAATGGTTCCCTAATATAAAAGAAGGGTTAGCCAGAGATCTATTTGAAGAAATGAATCTTTGGGCTGGGTTTTCTTCTGACAAATACCACGTTCAAGCAAGAGAGCTTTTGCCTAGCGAGCATGGATTCCCAGATGACAAGCCGCCTATCTGGTTGAGCATAAAGCGGCATGACAAAGAGGCTTTCCATGACTGGCGCGTGTTCCAAAGAATAAAGAATGCAATACTAGGAGAGGAGTGGGAGGGGGTTGAGATATACCCAGCAGAAAGCAGACTTGTAGATACCTGCAACCAGTATCACCTATTTTGTTGGAGCGATACGTTCCCCATATATGTCTTCAATAGCAGAGCGTTGTGCAACGGAGAAGAATCAAAAACCAGAAACACAAAACAGAGAGAATTAAATGACTATTAAAAAAGGCGGAATGGCGGATCTAATTGAGTTAGTTGACGAGCTTTCAGATAGGTACGATCAAAACTTTATGGGGCAGACTGTATCTCAAATGATGCAATGTTTAACAGAAGAAGATCAAGCAAGAGTTAAAAAGCTGATAAAAGGGAGCAGATCATGAGCGAGAAAGATTTCGCAATCTTTTTAACAAAAAACGAAGCGATGGTTTTAATTGAAGCGTTAAGCCACCCATCTCTAACTTCGGCGCTCCCTGAAGCGTTCAAAGGAAATATTGACGAATTGAAAATAAAAGCGAAACAAACGCTCAAGCTTCATTTGCTTGACGATGAAATTGAAAAAACAAGATTAAAGTATGATTTATTTAAGGAGGATTTGAATGAGCCGTGAACTGGAATACCACTTCTGCGAAAGAGATGAAGGGTGGGCAGAATATGATAACAGAGGGATTTATCTTACGTTTGTCTGCGATGTATGCGTGGAAGCCAAGCTATCCAAATACAGGAAAGACGTTCTCTGCGATGCGTTGAATGCAGTAAAATATTGGGCAGATGAGCCTATTGAGGAAGAATTATGAAAGGGTCTGATTTAAAAAGTTTACGGACAAGGCTCGGATTGAGTCAAGCTGAAGTTGCAAGAATGCTTGGCTACTTCTCTGCGGGAGAGCCTAATCGTTCTCAAATCTCTAGATACGAGAATAACTACCAAAAAATTAATGGCAGACTAAAAGATGCCATTATTGCCAACTTTAGCTGGGAGGCAGAGAAAAGGCTCCCTGATCCAGATGAAATGAAAAATGATCTCAAGTCCTTTAAGTTGTGATTGTTGGCGAGAAAATGCCGAGGCATTACGCTGATGAGATTGTTCTAATGAAGACCAAAGAAGAAAGAATCGCTGCGCTAGAAAAAGTCCCTGATGAATGGAAATCTTTAGTCAAAAAGAATGTTGAGATAGCTTTTGCTATACGGAAAGGAAGGTCTTAAGGCCGCAACCGGACTGATCCACCGAAACGGATCAACCCATTCCGTTTTTTTCTGATAAATACTGGATGTTTAAACCGGCTAGAGTGCATAGCCTGTTTTTCTCGTTCAAGCCTTTATCTGTCAAGATTATGTTGCCGTTGTATAAGCGCGAAATAAGCCCCTCAGCGATAGCTTCTGATAGGTAGGGTTCTGGTATTGGGGCGCTACTCATAGCGGCTAGAATCGTGCCTAATCGCGCTGACTGCCTATTACTAAGCGCCATACTTGCCGGTTCTAATCATTTCGCAGATTGTAACCGCTCTATCCCCAACCTGCTTGGCCCATCTAGAGTCATAGAACTCATCAGCCGCTTCATCCCATTGGCTATTCGCCATCGCGGCGAGCGCGTTCTTAAACTTTAAAAGTCTTGTTATGCCTAGATTGAAGCATATATCAATAATCGCGTGTTCTCTTGCTTCGTTGAGGTTGCTAAACCAAGGAAAATTAGAATTAAGCTCTTTGATGCACCTAATTATGTCGTTGTCTAAAAGATAGTCAATTTCATCGTCTGCCAACCCGAGCCCAGATTTAGATATATTCCTGCCTACTCCTATAGTCTCGTAACCCGCAGAACAGAGATATACTTTATCCTTGACCCCCTCGTGCTTTCTCAGCATGTCCCTTAACTTCTGCATCACTTATCCCTGTGTACGCCTTTGTGCTTTTCATACGTCCTAAGCCCGCCAAGCCCCAGCATCCCTAAAAGAACGGGCATCATAGTGTCCAGAGGAATAAGAGGCACCACTATATCGACCTCCGATATAGCCAAAACAAAATTGGTGAACGGTATAACCATGAAGTTCCCAGCTAAAGCAAAAACGCAGCACCATCCGGTGGCGGGCCGCCAGCCGGACACGAACAGCGACTTGTGGGCCGCCTCGACCTGATTGATAGCCATCTGACCTTTAGCAATTTCTTGCGCGTATTTCTGCGACATCGTTGCAATTTCATGCGCCAAGACGTTCTTCTGGTCTTTGTCCTCTATGAACTTGTCTAATAGTCCCGTAATGGGACCAATGAGTTTTTCAATCATTCTTTAGCTTTGCCGATGTTGAACGCAAAAAGCTCCAGTACCTTATAGACTTTGGCGATAATAGCATCGTCTTTTGGCGTAGGGGTTAATGCACAGATTGCGCTACAGAATGCCACCAGTGCTGTTGCTAGGTTCAGATATTCCATCATTTTATTCTCCTTGTTGGTTATTGGACAATCGCAGAAATAATCGTGAAGCAAGCATACAAGCCGACACAAATTAGACCACACGCAACCACGAGTCCTGCAAAGTGCATCCTTCTGTTTATTTTCTGAATGTGCGCGTTCTTGGCTTCTAGTCTGGCCTTGCGAGCCTTAGCCTGAAAGATTATAAAGTCATCCCACAATCCAGCCCGTCCGTAGTAGACCATGAAGTCTTTTAATTCTTCCTCTGCCTTTGCGATCTGTTCTAAAGCCATGAATTCTTCTGCGTCACTTGCAAACAAAGACTTCTTGTTCTTCTGCTGCCTAGCCTTTATGTCTTCCTTGCAGTTGACCATCTGACCAATTTGGCCAAAGCAATCGCTTAGGTCTTTGCCGTTCCCGATGAATTCTTTGACAACTCCAAATGCGGCATTAAAGGCAACAAGTTCAGCAATCATTTGCTACTTCCTTATCAGTTCGTTGATCGCCTTCCACGCCTCAATCATCTTGGACTCTAAAACGTCAAGACGGTTAAGAATCTTGCCAATAGTCAGGATAAGGAGAAATACTCCTGCTGCAACGGGCCAGCTCTGAACTATGATCTCCCAGACTTCCATCAGACATCTCGTTTAAAGATGTTCTGAATGGTAGGGCTTTCCCAGATCCGAATGGATAACCAGATGATGGTTAAAGCACTTGCAAGAGGAGGCAGCCAACCCGCCATAGTCGCAACAGCCCCAGTAACAGCTAATCCGTCTACTATTGTTTTTGCCTCTTCTTGCATATTATCACCTAGTGCGCTTCGTCAACCGCTTCAAAGACAGGTTCTTCGCCTTGAATCGGCGCTTCTGCTGACTGCTGTTGCTGCTGCTGTTGTGCTTGAATCAAGCTGAGTTGTGCCTCTAAATCGGCTATTCTGAGAGCCTGACCGGCGTTTTGTTTAGCTAATGAATCAATCTTAGCCATTGTTACATACTCGTCAGCACTCATTTCCCGCTTCTGTTCGCTCATGTTCCTCTCCTTAGTTGTGGTTTGACGATTTTATCGTGTTATTAGCACGTCTTCCACTGGTTTAACAGGTCAGCATTTAGTTAAATTTATCTGTCCTAGCTCTGAGGCTGATCATAAAGTTTAAAGTTGTATCTTTCTCAATATAAGTGCGATCTGCTGGACTGTATCCAAGGAGCCTTAAAGCCCACCTAAACCTAATATCAACTGTTGAAACCTTGTCCCCATAAGTGAATCTAGGCATCGTTGTAGAGACTTGGAAACTTCTTCCATAGGCGGTGTTTGCTGCTGTTGTGACAAATGAGCTTATGCTGTTAGTTGACATCAATGTCTCACCAAAGCCTGATACGTTGTAGGAAGATTGCCCGATCTGACCGCCTCCGGGATTTTGTGTTCCAGTGGCTAGTGACTCATTATGCTGAGACGTTAAAAGAGCCGCCTGTATGACTTGAGCGCCTTCAAATGTAATGGCGTCATTTGTGACCGCGCTGTAAGTTTGGGGACTGCCGGTTCCTGACCCGAGAGAGGTCCAGTATTGATTAGTAAGAGTGATTGTAGCGCCGCTTCCGGTAAAGTTTCCGGTAGATAAGAGATGATACCTAAGCCTTGTGTTAGTTCCGTCAAACTCTACGGTCATGCCGCATTTTGCAATTGTTACC